>Ga0207868_1000501_pt1 | contig 40473 bp, 30 predicted proteins | sample Passage237B_FD_187370 | JGI IMG/M metagenome (GOLD analysis project Ga0207868, IMG submission 187370) | Cellulose adapted compost microbial communities from Newby Island Compost Facility, Milpitas, CA, USA - Passage2 37B (SPAdes) (version 3) ... | reverse complement strand
GAGGGGGGAGGTGCAGCCCGAGCTGCCGATTGTGAGGGCGCGCGCGTCGGGTCTGACCCGCCCGTGGGCGGCGAGGTATCTCCCCCGATTGTGAGGGGGAGGTGCAGCCCGAGCTGCGCGCGGAATGGCTCGGATAGCTTTGGGTAAAGTGCCGTGAGAGCCCGCGTCTTTCGAAATGTGGACCCCGGGGCCCATGTCCTTCTGGCGTTCAGCCGGCCGCCGGCTGAGGAAGTGCCTCGACTTCCGGGGCGCGGCGTGGAGGGCCACCCTTCGGGAGGGGCGACCTTACGTCCGGTTGTCGCCTGAACCCCGGCCCGAGGAGCCGAGAAAGGAGGCTTGATGAGCTGACAAGACGCGGATATCGTCAGAGCTGCGGAAAAAGACCAGCGGGATTCGCCCGCACCGCGTGGAAGCAGTGCGGAGCTCGGCGTGCTGCTAACTCAATCAACTCACCATCCTTGAATCGTACGTAAGAGCAGTTGTTAGGGAATGAACATGAGTGCGGATGACGCACGCAAGTTGTTTGTGGGAGGCCTGGCCGAGTCGGTTGGCGACGCCGAGCTGAGAGCGTTCTTCGAGGCCGCCGACTTTGCTGTAGAGCACGTGGCTGTCCCGAGAGACCGCGAGACCGGTCGACCGCGTGGCTTTGGGTTCGTGACGCTGGCCTCGGAGGCTGACGCGGCGCGTGCCTCTGAGGCCTTGAATAACGCGGTTTGTGGCGGCCGGCCGCTTCGAATTCGTCCGTTTTCGCAGGATGGCCCCGCGAAGCGAGGCGGAGAAGATCGGCCTCGGCGAGCTCCGGAAGCGTCCCTGTTCCTTGGTAAGCTGCCTTACGACGCGACGCCTGAAGAGATCACTGATCTGTTCGCGTCGCGCGGCGTGACGGTGACGCGCGTGACGCTGCCGCTCGGGCCCGATGGGCGGCCGCGCGGTTTTGGTTTCGCGTCCATCGAGAGCGAAGCGGCCGCCGAGGCGGCGGTCGAAAAGCTCACCGACCTGACGCTCAAGGGCCGCGCCATCGTGGTCAGCCGAGCCCAGGCGAAGGGCTCGAGGTCGAACGATGGTCGTTCGGATTTCTCCGGATCCGGCAACCGGTACCGGGGGGCGGGTCCCGCGCCCGGCGGCTTTGGAGGGCCGGCGCCCTTCGAGTCCGATAGCGTTCCGCCCCCGTCCCGTTTGGGTGGGGGAGCGCCTTTCCGCGCTGAAGAGCGTCGCCCCGCCCCGAAGAAGGCGGAGAAGCCGAGGCGCTCGAACCTGGCTCCTCAGCGAGGTCAGCGTCGTGAGCGCGGAGGCGGCGGTAGCTGGCAGAAGTGGGACGACGACGATGAATGAATGAATGAGGAAGCGCCTGGGCCGCGGTCATGCGCGTCCGGGAGCACCGTTGTCTCGAGCCGTCTTGGAGCGAGGCCCCACCCGGGTGGCGGCCTCGCTTTTCTTTTGGAGATGAAATCCCGCGGTCTGCGGCCGGCCGGGCCTGGCTCGATTTTCCCCGCGAATTCTCGAGGTTCCTCACGGGGACCGTTGGATCCGGATGGGGGAGTTTTGATTCGCTTGTGGGCGTGCTAGACCCGGCGCCCCGGTCGGCGAATACTTACGTCGCTCGGGGCCATCTCGGGCAGTGAAGCACGAGACGGACCAACCCTTCGAAACGAGAATGATTTTCGACTGGCTCTACGGCCTGTTCTCGAACGACCTGGCCATCGACCTTGGAACGGCCACCACCCTCATCTACGTGAAGGGCAAGGGGATCGTTTCCTGCGAGCCGTCTGTTGTTGCGGTGGCGCGGGATGGACGAGGTGAGAAACGGGTCCTCGCCGTGGGGCGCGAGGCCAAGGAGATGCTCGGACGCACGCCGGGCAACATCGAAGCCATCCGGCCACTCCGAGACGGGGTGATCGCCGACTTCGAGATCACCGAGGCGATGCTGCGCTACTTCATCGCGCGCTCCCACAACCGGCGGAGCTGGGTCAGCCCCCGCATCATCATCTGCGTGCCCTTTGGGATCACCGAAGTCGAGAAGCGAGCGGTCAAGGAGAGCGCTGAGAGCGCAGGAGCTCGCGAGGTCTTCCTCATCGAGGAGCCGATGGCTGCGGCCATCGGTGCCGGCCTGCCTATCACCGAGCCGAGCGGCAATATGGTCGTCGATATCGGAGGTGGAACGACCGAAGTCGCGGTGATCTCGCTCGCGGGTATCGTCTATTCCCAGTCCGTGCGCGTGGGCGGCGACAAGATGGACGAGGCCATCGTCGCCTACATGAAGCGGAAGTACAATCTCGCAATCGGCGAACAGACCGCCGAGCGCATCAAGGTCACGATCGGCAACGCCTACGCCCTCGAAGAGCAGCTCTCGATGGAGGTGAAGGGGCGCGACATGGTGGCCGGCGTCCCGAAGACCGTCCTGGTCAACTCGGACGAGATCCGCGACGCGCTCTCAGAGCCGATCAACGCGATTGTCGACGCGGTCCTGGTCGCCCTCGAGCGGACGCCGCCGGAGTTGGCTGCGGACATCGTGGACAAGGGAGTGATTTTGACCGGCGGCGGTGCCCTTCTGAAGAACATGGACGTCCTTCTTCGCGAGGAGACGGGCCTTCCGGTCATGGTGAGCGACGATCCGATCAGCGCAGTGGTGCTGGGGAGCGGAAAGACGCTCGATCATATTCAGCTTCTCAAGGAAGTGACCATCGGTTAGGGGAGGTTGCCTTTGCGCTCGAATCGCCCTCCGCTCGACGTTTGGACGATGTACTCCTCGCAAAGGCCTAAGAGCGGGCCAGCATGAGCTTCTACAAGCGCTACCGTGACATCTTCTTGGTCATTCTGCTGCTCGCGGTCCCTTTCTTCTTCCTGCGAACCGCCATCAGCCGACCAGAAGATCTCAACGCCGTCGATCGCGCCCTGACGACGATCGCGAGCCCGATCCAATTCGCCGCTTCGGCGGCGGCACGGACGGTGTCCGGGGTTCTCAGCGACTACTTCGCGTGGGTGGACGTGGGAAAGGACAACGATCGCCTGTCGCGGGAGGTGACGCGTCTGGAGAATGAGGTGCGCCGGCTCGCCTCCCTCGAAGGGGAAAATGAGCGCCTCAGGAAGCTGCTGGGCCTCCGCGAATCCCTCGGGATCCAGACAGCGAGCGCTGTCGTGACGACCAAGGCTCCGACCGAGTTCTTCCGCGTTGCCCATCTCGCTGTGGACGCGCCCGGCACCGAGCTGAAAAAGAACATGCCGGTGATCGCGCTGGGGGGAGTGGTCGGTTTGCTCAAGGTGGTCACGGGCGATACCGCCACGGTCCAACTCGTGGTGGATGCAGGATTCGGCGTGGACGTCGTGGTCAGTCGAACCCGGGCGCGCGGCTTCGCGCGAGGAATCGGGGACGAAGCGCGCTACATCGTCCGCGTGCAGGATGTCGACCGTACGGACGATGTCGAAGTCGGCGATCTGCTCGTGACGAGTGGCGCTGGCTGTCGTTTCCCGAAAGATATCGCTGTCGCGAAGGTGACCGAGGTCGTCAAGCGGGACTTCGGGAGCTACCAAGAGGTCTTGGCCCAGCCCACGGTGGATTTCTCACGACTCGAGGAGGTCCTCATCATCACCGGGGAGCCGCGCGACTGCGAGGCGACCCCGAGGAAGTGAGTCATGCGGAGCGCGGCGTACGTCCTGGTCGGCTTCTTGCTCGTCCTTCTCCAGTCGATTCTCTATCGGTTTTGGGCTCCTCTCGTTCCTCTTCAGCCCTTCGGCTTCCCGCTCTCGAGGTTGACTCTCGGCATCACTCCGAACCTCGTCCTGCCGTTGGTCCTCTTCTTGGCCGTTCAGGAACCTTCGCTCGCTCGAGGCTCGTTGCTCTCCTTTTGTCTCGGATGGGGCATCGACGTGATCGGCGGCGGCCCCGCTTATCTTTACCGTTTTACGATGGTGGCGGTCTGGTGGTTCACGCGCATGGTTTCGGCGCGCGTCAGCATGCAGACGCTCGCCTCGCGCATTCCGCTCGCCTTTGTTGGATCGCTGCTCGAGAGTTTCATTGTCCTGACGCTGCTCGCCATCTTTGGCCCGGACGCTCAGAGGCCCGTCGAGCTCAGCGTCCAGGTCTTGCCTCGAGCGATCACAACGACCCTCTTCGCCCCTTTGATTTTCTCCCTCGCCGCGCGGATTCAGCTCGAGAGCCGCCCTCAGGCGAGTAGCCAGACGAGCTGAGCGGTATGGCAACGTTACTCCAGCGCTCCGACGCCTCTGAGTTTCGCAAACGCTACCGCTGGCTTGTCCTGTTCATTCTGTGCGCCTTCGGAGCGTGTGTGGTGCGCCTCTTTTATCTCCAGGTGCTCCACAGCGACGTTTATGACGCCAAAGCCCGCCGTAACATCATTGGAGAGAGGCGGCTCGCCACCACGCGAGGAGTGATCCGTGACAGTCACGGAAAAGTTCTTGCGGCCAACCGTCCCTCCTACAATCTCTACGTCGTTCCGGCTGCGCTCGATCTCGACAAGACCTGGCCGCGCCTGGTCGAGCTCGCGCGCCTGTCCGAAAGTGAGGCTGCACGCACCAAAGAACAGCTCCTGAAACTCAAGGAACATGAGCGCAAGCGCGACCAGCAGGCGCTCCTGCTCGTGGACCTGAATCGCGACGTCGTCGCGTCGCTCAAGACCTTCGCTGAGGAGCTCCCGGGTGTGAGCGTGCTTTCCTCGTCGGTTCGTTCCTATCCCTACGGAACCCTCGGGGCCCATCTGCTCGGCTACATGCGGGAGGTCGATGCCGAGGTGCTCGCTGAGCAGCCCGAAGCGGGATTTCGTGCGGGGGATCGGATCGGCGCGGTCGGGGTCGAGCGGCGCTGGGAGAGTTACCTGCGGGGGCAACGAGGCTTCCGAAAGTTCATTCGCAAGCGCGCGATGCGCGAGCGCGTGGAAGATCTCGAAGAGCGATATCTCGGCGAAGACCGTCTGCGCGAGCCGGCGCCAGGGCGAGATATCTCGCTGACCCTCGACATGGATCTCGTCGAGTCCGCCGAGCGCGCCATGCGCGGACAACTCGCGGGGGCCGTGGTCGTCGTCGACGTGCGCACCGGACGCATCCTCGCCGCTCACTCGAAGCCCGGCTTTGACCCGAACGTTGCCTCGGGGGCGAGCGGCCAAGAAGCGGTCAAGGAGGCCTTCCAGAGCTATTATAGCGACCCGATGACCCCGACGCTCGATCGCACGGTGTCAGCGGCGTACCCTCCGGGCTCCACATTCAAGCCATTCTCCGCGCTCACGGCCCTCGAGAAGGACATCGTCCGCCCCGCGGAGCAGGTCGATTGTCGCGGCGGCTACGAGTACGGAAAGCGTTACTTCCGCTGTACCGGCGTGCATCGGCACGTCAACCTGCATGAGGCGCTCGTACAGTCCTGTAACACCTACTTCTACGAGCTCGGCAGTCGCGTGAAGATCGATGATCTCGCGGAAATCGGCGCGCGTTTCGGGTTCGGTGTGAAGACGGGCATCGGCATCAACCCGGAGGCGAGGGGGCGTATGCCGACCCGCGCCTGGTACACGCGGCAATACCGCGGGGCATTCCGCGGTGGTTTCACCCTGCTCGCCGCGATCGGTCAGGGTGCTACGACGGTGAACGTGCTCCAGCTCACTCTCGCCTATGCCGCGCTCGCCAACGGCGGAACCCTGTACCGGCCCCAGCTCGTCCGCAGCATCGAGACCGCCGACGGCACCGTCGTCCAAGACTTCCCCCCTCGCGTGCGACGGGTCATCGAGCTCGACCAGGGCGATCTGAGCCGGGTCCAGGCCGCGATGGTGGGGGTGGTGACCGAGAAGCGCGGTACGGCCCACGGAGCGCGCATCGAGGGGGTCGATATGGCCGGTAAGACCGGTACGGCTCAGGTGAGCCCGCTCGCTCCGCGCGGTTCGGATCAGAGTGACGTCGCCTATTTTAACCGCGACCACGCCTGGTTTGCCGGATATTCGCCCACCGTTTCGCCCGAGATTGCTGTCGTGGTGCTCATCGAGCACGGCGGCGGTGGCGGTAAGAACGCTGTGCCCGTCGCCATGCGCATCGTGCGTGACTACGAGCGCCTCAAGCGGGAACGCCTGGCTGCGGCCAAGCAGGCCCCCGCCGTCCAGAAGCGAGATTTCCCGTGATGTCGAGGTGCTCTGCTCCAAGGAGGCCCCTTTAGATGGCCCGCTCCACCAAGTCCTTCCGCTCGGGACCCGAGGTCGACATGCCGCTCCTGATCACGGTTGTGGCCATCGCCTCGATCGGGATCATCAATCTTTACAGCGCGACGAGCGCGTACGTCGACGCAACGCAGCGGAGCGCCCTGGCTGACGTCTACGTGACCCAGATCTACTGGTTCGTGATCGGTCTCTTGCTCGCCATGTTGACGGCGGTGATCGACTACCGACATTTCGAGCGCCTCGCACCGATCCTCTACTTTGGCGGGCTGATTTCGCTCGGGCTCGTGTTCGTGCTCGCCACGGACGTCCGCGGATCGGCGCGTTGGATCCAGCTCGGAAGCTTCAGCTACCAGCCGAGCGAGTTCATGAAACCTCTCGTCGTGCTCATGGTGGCGCGGCACATCCAAAATGACACGAAGACTGAGGCGCGCTCTTTCTTCGACCTGATTGTGCCGATCGGGATCGCGGCTGTCCCCGCTGCGCTCGTCATGCTGCAGCCGGACCTCGGGACCTCGCTCATCTATCTGACGTCCACGGCGGCCATGCTCTCGATCACGCGCATTCGGACCGCCACTTTGGCTTGGATGGCCGGAGGGTTCGTCGTGTCGACCATCCTCATGTGGAACTTCGGGCTCAAGGCTTACCAGAGGGGGCGCGTCACAAGCTTTTTGAATCCCGAAAAGGACGCGACGGGCACCGCATGGCACGCCATCCAGAGTCAAACGGCTATCGGTAACGGCGGGCTGTTCGGGGAGGGCTTCATGCAGGGCACCCAGAATCAGTTCGGCTTCCTCCCGGATCAGCACTCGGATTTCCCCTTCTCGGTTTTCGCCGAGGAGTTCGGCTTCGTGGGCTGCTTGGTCCTGATCGGTCTCTATTGTTTTCTTTCGATCTGGTCCTTGCACATCGCGTCTCAGGCCAAAGATCGCTTTGGTGCGGCGCTCGCGGTCGGAACCGGCGGCATCATCTTCTTCCAAGCCTTCTTCAACATGGGCATGTCCATGGGGATCTTGCCCGTGGTCGGCATCACCCTGCCGCTGTTCTCTTACGGAGGCAGCAGTTTGGTGACGATGCTCATTTCGCTCGGCCTTCTGATGAGCGTATCGATGCGACGCTGAGACAGCGGGCGCGCTCCCGGCGCGCGAGACGCGTGGAGAAGGTCCCGCGCGGCGCACCCTTGGTGCGGCGTGACCTCTGAAGGCTCTCGTCGCCCGGCGAGACGAGGAAGCGCGCTCTTCGAGAGCGCGCTTCGGCACCCGTGTTGGCGCTATTGTCAGAAGAGGTAAGGATCGTCGTAGTAGGCCGAGATGGCCGCGTCGAACTGCCCGCCATCGGTCGTGATGTAGGTCTGGTTTCCCGCGCCGACTCCGAACGCCACGCCCACGCCGCCCGCGTCGACGAACTCTTGGATGTGCTCGAAGACGTACTTGACCTTGTTGTCTCGGTAGTGGCCCGGTGTTCCTCCGGGCGTGTCGCTCGGAACTCCGAACGGGACCTGCCACCACATCATCGGAACTCCGAGGCGATCGGTGATGGTCTTCGCGAAGTCTTGAAGCTCGTGGAAGTTCGGGCTCGTCTTGTTGGTCTCGTCGAGATACCAGGGCCCGTCCTGTCGCTGGCACTCGGGAGCCTGGGCTTCGAAGCATCCGGCGTCCCGATCGAGCATATCGGTGAAGACGAGGTCGGCCTCCCCCGCGCCGAGCTCGAACAGATAGTCTGCAACCGCAGCGGCTCTCGGCGCGCCCCAGGTCGAGGCGTGGAAGCCGATGAGCGTCTTCGGGGCGTAGGTCCGGCAGAGCTCGAGCAAACACTTGCCCATCCCGCTCAGATCGTCGGGCAACCCGCTGCATTCGTCCGCGTACTTGCTCACGATCGCTCGGAGCTCGGAAGGGGTGCCGGATTGCTGCATGAAGCCCCAGAAATCCGGCTCGAGATGGACCACGGCTGGAGTGTCGAGGGCTCCGAGGCGCTCGAACAAGAGGCGCGCCCCTTCCCAGTAAGCTTTCATATAGGAGTCAGTTGTGAGGGCGGAGACGCTCCCTTCACCGGCCGACGCCATCGAATAGAGCGTGAACATCGGAACGGTGTCGTATTCGATCGCCTCGAGAGCCAAGTAGGTCGCGAAGGCGCCGTCACCGTTTTCGTCGTAGTTCCAGTCAGGCCAGCCGCCTTGGCCTCGAAGGCCGACGAGGTACACGTAGTGCAGATCGAGGGGCTTGCTCAGAGTGAAGGCTCCAGAGGGGCCTGACTCACCGAGGTCGTTGCCCATCCCGATCAGAAAGTGGCCCCGGTCGAGGCGCGCGGCGACGTCGGCGGCAGGGGAGAGGTCTCCTGAACGACCGCCGCTGCCGGAGCGGCCACCGCTGCCTGAACGACCACCGCTGCCGGAGCGCCCGCCACTGCTACCACCCCCCGACTGCCCCGCGCCTGCGCCATCGTCTTGTCCGTCCAGATCGCCACCGTCGCCATTGTTCCGACTTCCGGTCCCGGACGAGCGCCCACCCGTGCCGCCCCGGCGGCCACCGCTTCCGCTGCCGTCGTCTTGGGTGCTCGAGTCATCGGTGCCCTCGTCTTCCGATCCGGAGCTACAGGCTGCGAAGGCGAGGGGGAGGCCGGCGAGGAGCAGGAGAGTGCGAGCGCGCATAACCCGGGATGATACGACCGTTCCTTTCGACTCTCCAAGCGCGATCGACGAGGAACGGGCCCGGGGCGCCCTAGGTCGGAAACGGAGGGCTTTCGGGGGGGAGGGATTGATGAGCGGGGGCGCCTCTCCCCGGAACGTTACCGTTTCGGTTTTTGGGCAGCGAGGCGGCGTTCCTCGAGAACCAACCAGCGCTCCTCGAGGGCTTCGAGGGCTTGTTTCTCAGCGCTGAGGGCCTTGACCAGGGTGGCAAAATCCTCGGGCTTTTCGGGCATGGCTTCGGGGTTCGCGAGCTTTGCTTCGAGGGCTTGGACAAGCTCGCCTTGCGCCTCGATGCGTTCGAGCAGGCCCGAGAGCTCTTTCTCCTCGGCGTAGGTGAGCTTCTTGACCGCGGGCTCGGGAGCAGGCGCCGAGCTCTCGACTGGCTTTTGGGCCTGGGCCTGTCGTGCGAGCTCTTTCTTTCGCTCTATGTGGGCGCTGAAGCCGCCTGCCGAAAGCTCCCAAGCTCCCCGTCCATCGAGGCCGAGGACATGGGTCGCGACCCGGTCCAGGAAATAACGATCGTGACTTACGATGAGCGCGGCTCCGGAGAAGTCCATCAACAGGTCCTCGAGCGCTCCTAGAGTCATGACATCGAGATCGTTCGTCGGTTCGTCGAGCACGATCACGTTGGCCTCAGTGAGCAGCAGTCGCGCGAGAGAGGCCCGGGCCCGCTCTCCGCCTGAAAGGACTGACACTTGCTGGCGAGCCGCTTCTCCTCGGAACCCGAAACGCTCAAGATAGGAATAAGCGCTTAGATCTTGGTCCCCGAAGCGGAGTTTCGTGCGCCCGTCCGTGATGGCGTCGAAGACCGTCGCGTCCCGATCGAGGTCCTCCTTCATCTGATCGAGGTAGGCGTAGCGGACCGTGGTGCCCTGCCGGATCGTGCCGGACTCGATGGGGCGCTCTCCGAGGAGGGTCCGGATCAGCGTCGTTTTTCCGGAACCGCTCGGTCCCACGATGCCGAGGCGCATGCCCTTCTCGACGCGGAACGTAAGGTCACGGACGAGCTCGCGGCCGAGGATCGACAGCTTGAGCCCTTCCACCTCGAGAACCATCGAGCCGAGCCGCGACTCCTTGAGCTCGAGGGCCAGGCTCTTCGTCTCGGTCGGAGCTGGAGCGGAGATGGCGGACTCGGCGCGCTGGATGCGAGCTTTCTGCTTTCCGGTGCGCGCCTTCGGCTGGCGGCGGAGCCACTCGAGCTCGCGACGAAGAAAATTCTGGCGGTTGGCTTCGCGGCTCGCCTCTTGAGCGCGGCGCTCCTCGCGCGCTTCGAGATACTCCTCCCATCCACCCTCGTAGGAGAAGACCTGGCCCCCTTCGACCTCGAGGGTGCGGCTCACTGTGCGATTGAGGAGGAAGCGATCGTGGGTGATGAGGATGAGCCCGCCCTGATACTCTAGGGTGAGGTACTCTTCGAGCCACTCGATCGCTTCGGCGTCGAGGTGGTTCGTCGGTTCGTCGAGGATCGCGAGATCGGGCGCTGCAAAGAGCACGCGCGCGAGCGCGATGCGTCGCTTCTCGCCGCCGCTCATGGGGCCCACGACTGCATTCGGGTCGGACAAGCCGAGGCGCGAGAGCAGCTTCAGCGCCAAGAGCTCGAGCGCGTAACCTCCGAGCTCGTCGAACTGGACAGTGGCCTCAGTATCCCCAGGGTGAGCGGCGATTTGTCTTCGAAAGCGATCCCACTCGGGCCGCCCTCCGAACACGACTTGTTCTGCCGTCGCCTCCGGCGGAAGCGGCGGATCTTGCGCCAAGTATTCGATGCGCGCGTCACGCCGCCGATGGATGGTTCCCGTGTCGGGCTCAGCGACCCCGGCGAGGATGTTCGCGAGGGTGCTCTTTCCCGAGCCGTTCGCGCCCACGATCCCGACGCGCTCGCTGCGGCGGACTGTGAGAAAAACGTTGGAGAGCAGGGTGCGAGTGCCGATCCGCTTCGAGATGGCTTGGGCGTCGAGAATCGGCATGGAGCGACCGGCCTCTTAGCACAGCCCCCCAAGTCTTTTTGGCCCCGGTCCATCACATCCTCCTGAGCCCGACAGAGCCTTCTCCTGTCCTCGGCCCCGCCAGCGAACGCGGCCGAGTCGAGGGGGACTCTCGGGCGACGCCAGCTCTCCCGGACGTTCGTGGCCCGGGCAGCTCGGCTAGATTCCAACGACATTGTATCCGAGCCGGGCTCCAGGGCAATATAACCAAATATTCTCTATAAAGAATGTTTTATTCTTTTACAGAATGGGGCGCGGGGCTTAGATCACGGGAGCCATGAACTCAGAGTTCGCTGCCTTGCACGGCACCGGCCGTCCCGTCCGTCGCCTCGCAGTTGCCGAGCCTCCCGAGGACGCCTCCGCGTCCGAAATTGTTGCCTGGGCCTACCGGCTGCACGGCGACAAGTTAGCTCTCTCCTCCAGCTTCGGCGCGGACGCCGCGCTCATGTTGCACCTTGTGACCTCGGTCATTCCCGACATCAAGGTCATCTTCATCGACACCGGGTACCTCTTCCCTGAGACCTACAAGTTCGCCGAAGAGCTCAAGGAGCGCTTCTCTTTGAACCTCCACGTCTACAGCGCTAAGATGACCGCCGCTCGCCAGGAGGCTCTCTACGGACGCCTCTGGGAGCAGGGTGACGCCGGGGTGCAGCGCTACCTGAAGATGAACAAGGTCGAGCCGATGCGCCGTGCTCTCGAAGAGCTCGGAATTACCGGGTGGATCGCCGGACTCCGCGCGAACCAGACCGAACATCGCCAGGCCCTCAGCCGCGTGACCGATCAAGATGGGCGCATGAAGATCCATCCGATCCTGCATTGGACGAAGGCGGACGTCGAAAACTACTTCCAAGAGCACAAGCTCCCCCGTCACCCCCTGTTCCACGAAGGGTACCGGAGCATCGGTGACGTCCATTCGACGATCCCCGTTGGTCCCGATGACGACGATCGGGCGGGACGATTCCTCGGCGCGAAGAAGGAATGTGGTTTACATCTCTCCGCCGAAGAGAACACGAGCCTGAGCGCTTCGGGACTTTGATGGCGGTCTAGGAGTAGGGCGCGAGCGGTGCCGGAGCTGCCCGATATCGCGCTCTACGTGGACCGTCTGCGCTCCCATTTACTGGGTCGCAAGGTCACCTGCGTCCGGCTGTCGAGCCCCTTTTTACTCCGCACGTATGATCCACCCCTCGGAGAGGTCGAAGGGCGTGCGCTCGAGGGCGTGCGTCACATCGGCAAGCGGATCGCGCTCGAGTTCGAAGGACCTTTGGTCCTCGTGCTCCATCTCATGATCGCGGGCCGGCTCAGGCTCGGCCCGCCGGGGGCCGTCCGCTTCGGGGAGCTCATGTGTCTCGAGTTCGGAGATGAAGCGCTCTTTTTGACCGAGGTGAGCAAGAAGAAGCGGGCCAGCTTGCACGTTCTTCGAAGTCCCAAGGAGGCGAGCGCCCTCGATCGGGGTGGCATGGATCCGCTCGCAGGATCTCTCGAGGAGCTGCGCTCTCTGCTCACCCTCGAAAACCGCACTCTCAAGCGGTTCCTGACGGATCCACGGCGAATTGCCGGCATCGGAAACGCCTACAGCGACGAGATCTTGTTCTGGGCGGAGCTGAGTCCGATGGCGCGCACGCAGTCTCTGAGCGATTCGGAGATTGAGCGGCTGTTCGTTGCGATCCGTCACACTCTCCGGGCGTGGATTCGTTTTCTCGACGAGACGACAGGTGAGCAGTTCCCCGAGAAGGTGACGGCCTTTCGCCCGGAGATGGCGGTGCATGGCCGCTACAAAGAGCCGTGCCTGGTCTGTGGAACGAAGATCGCGCGCATCGTCTACGCGGAGAACGAGGCGAACTATTGCCCCAGGTGCCAAACAGGCGGACGCCTTCTCGCGGATCGCGCGCTCTCCCGCCTGCTCCGGAAGGATTGGCCGAAGACGATCGACGAGGCGGAGGGCGGCTAAAAAAGGGCTACTTACCGGCTCTTAGGGTTCGAGCTGCTGCTCGAGGTGGGCCCGGAGGCTCGAGAGCACGCGGGCGGTGGCCTCAATGTCAGAAACGTGGGTTCCTGCGAGGAGCGCTTCGACAGCGCACTCGACGGTGCCCGGAGTGCTGCAGTCGAGGGCGCGTCCGGCGTCGGTGAGGCCGAGCCAGGTCCGCCGCTGGTCTTTCTGATCGCGTTTGCGTTCGATGAGTCCCTTCGCTTCGAGGCGCGCGAGGCTCGCGGAAATGGTCCCCGGGTCGAGGTGAAGCAAAGACGCCAGTTGTCCTGCGGGGACCCCCGGGAACTTTCCGACACAGCGAATGATGAGTCGCTGTTGCGCGGTGACGCCGAGGCGCTTCGCCATCTGCCCGGAGAGCTGCTCGAGGGCGTGGTTGAGCGCCCACAGGCGCTCGAGGAAAGCGAGGGCGGGTCCGAGGGACTCGGCGGCGTCGGGGCGGGAGCTCATGGTCCGGCCGCCTTATCTCCAAGGTCGAGCAACTTTGCGAGGAGCGCGTCGATCGCGCGTTGATCCCGCAGATAATAGTCGGCCGCTCCGGAGCGGGAGGCCCCGATCCGAAGTTTGATCAGACCCGGCAGGTCGGTGAGACGGAATACGTCCTCGTCCGTCACGTCGTCCCCGACGTACAAACAGGCGCGAGCCCGCTCCGCCTTGCAGAGCGCCTTGAGAGCGTCGCCTTTGTGAGGTGCACCCTCGGGCACCACGTTGAGTACCAGCTTGCCCGTTACCAAGCGAACATCGACGGGCAAGGCTTCGATCGCCTTCTTGATCTGTTGACGTGCGCTGCGCTTGTTCGGCGAGCGTCGATAGTGGATCGCGAGCGAATACTTTTTGTCTTCGATGTCGACGCCGACCAGGTCAGCGAGGGCACGCTTCAGGGTGCCGAGGGCCTCTCGCATGTCCCTTCGGTAGCGGGTTTGTTCTGGGCTCGGCTCGATGCCGTGGTTGCCGATGACGTATTTGACACGCGCTCCCTGAAGGCGTGGCTTGAGGTCGGAGAGACCGCGGCCGGAGATCACCGCGCAGGGAAATTTCCGGCACAGCGCCTTGAAGGACGCGGCTGTTTCCGGGCGCATCTTCGCGCTGCCCCGGTCTTTGACGATCGGGGCCAGGGTGCCGTCGAAGTCGAAAGCGAGGAGAGCTCTCCCCTTGGTGAGAGCTCGGAGGATCTCACTGTGATTGTTGTGGAAGAGGTGTTTCATGAGGCAATGGCGCGGGTCGTTGAGGACACCAGCTGATCGTTCATGCGCTCCTTGCGGCGGAGCTCGGCGGCGTCGACCAACATGCGTCCGGCCCAGCGACAAACGTTGAACTCTGAGACCACCTTGCGCATCGACTGCATGCGGGCTCGCTGTTCGTCCGGGGACATGTGGAGCGCCGTCGCGAGCGCATCGCCGGCCTGCCGGAAGTCGTAGGGGTTGACGATCAACGCTTCGGTGAGATCGCGCGCAGCGCCTGTGAATTGGCTGAGGACGAGGACCCCCTGCTCGTCGTCGCGGGCCGCCACGAACTCCTTGGCGACGAGGTTCATGCCATCGTGGAGACTGCTCACGTAACAAAGGTCCGCGGCTCGGTAGTAGCGGAACACCGTCGCGGGTTCGTGGTGAGAGCGGAGCAGGATGATCGGCCGATAGGTTCCTTCCGACCACTTGGCGTTGATCTCTTGGGCCAGAGCCTCCACGCGCTCATTGAGTTCGCGGTAGCGAGCGATCTTGGTGCGGCTCGGGGCGGCGAGCTGCACGAAGCTGAAGTTTCCGCGGAATTCGGGGTGGTGCGTGAGGAGTTCATCGACCGCCTGCAAGCGCTCCTCGATGCCCTTGGTGTAGTCGAGCCGGTCGATGCCGACGCCGAGCCGGGCGTCGGGACGGAGGCCGAGCTCTTCTCGCACCGGTCCGCGCACTTCCGAGGCCTTCGGGATGTTGTCGAGCCAGTGTACCGGCCACTCGATCGAGATCGGGTAGGGGCGAATGAGGGTTTTTTGGGTCCCTTGGATGACCGCGTTGTCCTCTCGATCGATGCGGCTTTCGAGGAACGCGCCGACCGAGTCGATGAAGTTGTTGCAGTGCTGCTGAGTATGGAAGCCGACGACACTCGACCCGAGCAATCCTGTGATGAGCTCTTCGTGCCAGGGGCAAATGCCGATGCGCTCAGCGTTCGGCCAAGGGATGTGCCAGAAGGTGATGATCGTGGCTCGAGGGAGCTTCTGACGGATCATCGCGGGGGCGAGAGCGAAGTGATAGTCCTGGACGAGGATGATCGGATCTTCGGAGTCAACCTCTTCACAGACCGCGTCAGCGAACTTCTGGTTCACCCGGACGTAGTGGGCGTAGTCCTCGGCGCGGAAGACGGGCCGAGTGTGAGCGACGTGGCAGAGAGGCCACAGACCCTCATTTGAAAATCCGTAATAATAGCCATTTTCTTCTTCGTCGGTGAGCCAGACCCGCCGCACCATGTAGGACTCTTCGCCGGGCGGAACGAGCACCCTGTCGTTTCCGTCCACGGTCTCCCGGTCGGCGCTCCCGGCGCCGTGGGCGACCCAGACCCCGGAGCAGGCTTTCATCACAGGTTCGAGAGCGGTCACGAGACCGCTCGCCGGGTGGACCACGTGAACTCCATCCGGCCCGTTTTCGTGAATGTAAGGTTCGCGGTTCGCCAAGATGACGATGCGCTCGCCGTGGAGGTGCTCGGTGAGAGTCGCGCGCAGACGCTCCGGCCCCCAAAGCCCCCCTTTGTCCCGTTCGCGCTCGCTTACGATCCGCTCGGCGAGCGAGTGTACCTCCCGCATGATCGGCTGAAACAGAGGGAGAGGTGTGCCGCTGATGGACTCTCTGAGGAGCCCCATCCAGCGTTGAAAGGCCTCTCGAGTTGCCAAGAGGCTCACCCAAAGCGTCGCCACGGCGAGCGTGACGAAGAGGGTGAAGAAGAGGAGTTGCAGCGTAGCGATGCGGTCATGGAGGAAGCTCACGTCCTCGGCGAGGGCAAGCGTGAGGGGCACGCTGTTGCCAGATTTGACCTGCGCGGCAGAAACGTGCACCCAGCGGCCGCCTTTCTCCTCCAGAAGCGTCCAGGGCAAGGGTGAGTCGACACTTGGAAGCTGGGAGCCGGAGAGGATCAAGGAGCAGGAAATATCCTCAGGAAAAGCTCCGACTCGGGCGAGGACGTCTCCAGAGGTGGAGCAGAGGAGACCTCCGATGGAGTTTGAACTTTGTGGGTCCGTGCCGAGGGCGCTCGGGAGCCGAGTGGCTGGGTCGCTCGAGCTATCAAGTGAGCTCCCGACGGTACGGAGGAGCAGAACCGAGCGACGTGTGAGATCCTGCTCGAACCAGCCGGTCACGACGCGGGAAGCGACGAAATGGGCCAGAAAGCTCAGGAGAGCGAGACCGGCCAGAAGTCCGATGAGGAAACGTTTGGCAGGGCGCATGTGGTGACCCCTACCACAAAATGATTGGATATCCAAGTATCGCCCGGGCGGGAGCAGGCGAGGCGAGGGTCACCGGCCCTGTTCGACGACAAAAGCCGCAAAGCCGGTCATGAAATCGGTGAGCTCTTTTTCGACACGCGCGTCAGTGAGCTCACCCGCTTCTGTGAACACTTGCTGAGCGGAGCTCACGAGGAGCTTCGCCTCGAACCATGGGCGCGTGCCGAGCGCGCGGAGCACAGGGAGCCAAGCAGCTTGTGAGAGAACTGTGCCCATGCGGCCCTGGCTTGCGCCGATGACGGCTACGGGGAGGCCCCCAAACACGCGCGGTATGTCGGAGCCGGGTCGGGAGACCCAGTCGATCGCGTTCTTCAGAACGCCGGGGACGGAATGGTTATACTCGGGGCTCACGAGCAACAGACCCGCTGCGCTGGCGATGCGCTCTTTGAGCTCTCGGACCGGCTCGGGAAAGCCCTGTTCCGCCTCAATATCCGCGTTATAAAGCGGGATTTCCTCGATCGAGGCGTGTTCCACGCGCACCTCGGGCGGAGCCTTTCGGATCGCCGCGCGGAGCAGGGCCGTGTTGTACGACGCGCGCCTCAGGCTCCCCGAGAGGGCGATGATGGTGGGTGGTGTTTCAGACAAGGCCAAATACCTCAGTTCGGGAGCGGGGCTCGCCAAGGAGAAGACGTGCGAAATCTACCGGAGTCAGGAAGAAAGATCCGGAGATGCGGTCGAGAACTGCTCTGCACCTGCCCCCCAAGGGCACGGGAGAGTTACCGACTCAATCGAGAATATGGTTTTAGTGTGCGACCCGCCGGATGTCCAACCGCGTCGCGGATCGCGATCTATGCAGCGCAGACGCGCTTCGAGAGTTTTCGGAGTGAACCATCGCGAAAGCGAGACGGCGCGCGCCGAGAGCCGCGGAATTGCGGAAAATTTAGTGGAGTTTTCGTGGTTTTTCGAGCCCAAGGGCTGAGCGACGCTGGCAATTCAGTGTCATCAAAATGGACTGGTGAACAATATGTCAGAGCGGCGCGCGCGCCGCTCTCTTAGGGTGCGTTGCGCAATTCTCCTGCTCCTTCGAGCGAGCGGCGCGCGCCGCTCTCTTAGGGTGCGTTGCGCAATTCTCCTGCTCCTTCGAGCGAGCGGCGCGCGCGCCGCCTCCCCGCGTGAGGTGCGTCTGATCGGCGCGGGTGAGTGGAGGAGAAGGCTCGGCTGGGCTGAGCTGGATGTGATGGACCGGGGCCAAAAGAAACAGAGCGTCGAGCTCGCGTCTCGTGTGAGCTCGATGAGTTCCCGGGCGCAGCTGTTTTCGAGGAGGGCATGTTCGGATGAGCTCGCAGAGCCCGGTGCGCAGGCTCTTGGTCGAATCGGCTCGCGGAGCCCCGGTGCGCAGCTCATAGTCGAATGGGAGCGCAGACCCCCGGTGCGCAGCTGTTTCGACGAGGGCAGCTCATGTTCGGATGAGCTCGCAGAGCCCCGGTGCGCAGGCTCTTGGTCGAATCGGCTCGCGGAGCCCCGGTGCGCAGCTCATAGTCGAATGGGAGCGCAGACCCCCGGTGCGCAGTTCATGGTCGAATCGGCTCGCAGAGCCCCGGCGCGCAGTTCATGGTCGAATCGGCTCGCAGAGCCCCGGCGCGCAGTTCATGGTCGAATCGGCTCGCAGAGCCCTGGCGCGCAGTTCATGGTCGAATCGGCTCGCAGAGCCCCACTGCGCAGTTCTGCCAGGGGGGCAGCTCACCACTCGAGTGAGTGGGAGAGGCCCCTTCGGCGTTCACGGTCCTTCGAGCCTGCGCGTCTTGGGCGCGGCGTTCCGAAGAAGGATCCGATGTGCGGAGGGCTCGCCCGGACGGGCCGGGAGAGGTTACTTAGGTCCCGATGACGCCCGGCAGGACCGCGGTGGCTCGTCCTCCGTCGACACCTACGGCGTCGAGTCCGAGCTCCATGATGTGCGCGACGGTCAGAAGAGCGCGCGAGAGGTTCTCTCCGGGGAAATTGTGGTGAGCGTCGCCGCGCAAACGGCCGCGCGCCTTTCCAGCGAAGAGGACAGGCCACTCCCGGCGATCGTGCACCTTACCCCATGCGGTGTCGGAGGTGACGTAGACGAGCGAGGCGTCGAGGAGCGAGCCGTCGCCGTGGGGAGTTTCTTTCAGCCTCACCAAGAACTGATTGAGGCAGCGCATCGTATATTGGACGCCGGTGTCGACGCGGGGCTGATTCGCCGAATCCCCAGGGTCGGTGTGGCAGATCGTGTCGTGGAAGTCGGCGTTCATGTCCGCGCCGAGGTGCCGGTAGTAGGCGTGAGCGGCGGGGAGTGAGAACATGAAGGTCGCGACGCGGGTGCGCTCGCAGGCGAGGGCCAGTGCTGTCAGCTCCGCCATCGCCTCGTTGACGTCCGGGGGCGCTTCGGCGCGTGTGTCAGCGCCGACCGAGGGAGCCGCGGGCACGGTGCAAGCCGCTTGGCCCGGGTCACTCGTCTCCTCGAGGCGACGCTCGATGGCGCGGATGGCCTCGAGGTGTTGTTCGAGACGCGCTTTGTCGGTCGTGCCGAGACGCGCCTTCAGGCGATTGCCGTCTTCGAGGATCGAGTCGAGGACGCTCTTCTTCACGCGAGCGAGCTTGGCCCCGCTGTTCTCTTCTCCACTCGGAGCCTCGAACCCGCCAAACAGGCGCGAGAAGACGCGCTTCGGGTCGAACTCGGGATTGTTCCGAGCGTTGGGGCCCCGGTGCGACACGGTGTGGAGGGAGTCTTGGTTCCCGCCGGGAGTGGCCGGGGTGACGCCGACCTCGATGGACCGAAAGGGCGCGCCCGCCGAGATCTTGTCGGCGACGAGCTGATCGATCGAAGGCGCGCGGACTGCGTTTCCGCTGAGGGGTGAGCCAGTGGTCGCCGCGGCCGAGCCGGTAGGGTGCTCGAGGCCTGAGACGACGAGCTTCCCTTCGAGGCCCGAGATCACCGTCAGGTGTGACTTCACGTCCGCGAGAGGCTGGAGCTGGTGACTGAGGGACCAAGCAGAGCCGGTACCGGTCGCGGCAGGCTTCCAGAGGCCTGGCAGCGTACCGTTGCCGAAGAACCAGGTGACGTAGAGAGGGGGCAGCGCCTGGCCCGTTTGAGCGAGCGCGGTGCCGCTCTCGTTCAGCATGGCCTCGAGCAGGGGAAGTCCGACGGTGGCGGTGGCGCCCGTGGTGAGGATCCCGCGGAGCAGTGTGCGACGATCGAGAGGTTTGAACATGGAGTGAGCCTTTATTCCTGGGGAGCGACCTGGGTGAAGGCCTCGTCGGAGACGAGCTCCAGGATGAGGGACGGGAACTTGTAGCCTGACGCTTTGAAGGAGTTCGTGAGGGCCAAGATCTTGACCTCATCGACGTCACGCGGAGCGTGAGCTGTTGCGTAGGTGTAGTACTTGCGGACGAGGCAGGCGGCGACGCTCTCGCTCGAGGCCATGACCTTGCCGAGCTCTACGGCATCCTGAACGAAGATTCCGTCAAACTCGCCCGTGGCGTCGACCGGTAGGCCGCTATCGGTCGTGCGGTAGCGCCCGATGGCGTCGAAGTTTTCGAAGGGCAGGCCCAGCGGATCCATGAGCGCGTGGCAATCGGCGCACACGGGGTGTTCCCGGTGTGCATCGAGGCGCTGGCGCTTCGTCATGGGTTTGTCCGGAGTCGACTCAGGCACCTCGAGCGCCACGCCGCCGGGCGGAGGCTGTACGTGGGTGCACATGATGGCCTCGCGGACGAACTTTCCGCGGAGCGTCGGCGATCCTTCCTTCTGGTTCGCGAACTGGGACAAGAACCCGAGCTTGCTCAGAATGCCGATGCGAGGTCCGGCCTCGGGCAAAAGGACGGTCTTGAACGTGTCGTCGGTCAGACCCGTCGCGTCGACCCCATACACACGGGCCAGCGGCGCGTTGACGACGGCCTTGTTGGTCGAAAACAGTGAGAGAGCGCTCGCCTTGTCATCGAAGATGACACTCTCCCAAGTCGCTCGCATGTCCTGGATCATGCCGCGCTGCAGCGCGGGACCGTACTCGGGGAAGAGCCCCGCGTCCTTGGCCTGCTGAGGGATGCGATCGAGGCGCATGTAGTCTTCCGCGAAGCCTCCGACCGACTCGCGACCGCGGTCATCAGAGAGGAGTCGCTCGGCGACGGCGCGAATGCCCGCGGGAGTCGAGAGACGGCCGGCTCGGGCGTCCTCCAAGAGCTCCTCGTTCGGGAGCGTGTTCCAGAGCAAGAACGAGAGCCGGGCGGCGATTTCGAAGGGATCGAGAGTTCGAGCAGCTCCGGCTCCGGTGCCGAGCTCGGGGCGGTAGATGAAGTTCGGGGAGCCGAGGATCGCGACGGTTACCCATTTGAGGGCTTCCTCGGTGGAGTTGAGTTCTTCGGCGACGAAGGCTCCGAGGCTCTTGAGTCCCGAGAGTTCCTCCGAAGAAAGGGGCCTGCGCCAGGCGCGCTCTCCGAGTTTCTTCAGGAACGACTCCACACAGGGGTCGCTGAGACCTGAAGGAGAGCAGCCGACGAGCTGAGCTCTGAGGGTCGGGTTCTCGAAGGCGGCTTGGGCCGCAGCCTCCGCCGCTTCTTGGTACGTCTCGGCGCCGTGATCGGAGGTGACCACTTTCGACGCGCCGACGGTCGAGAAGTCACCGTCGAAGCTGTCCGCCTCGAGGTCGGTTGCATCGACCTCGACATTCAGAAGATCGTAGACTGCGTTCTTGAACTGGGCTCGCGTCAGCCGCCGCAGGAGGCCAGCGGGGGGCTCGTAGGGCGGCAGATCCGCGGGATTCAGCGCGCCTCCGCTCGGCCAAGCGCTGCCTCCTGCACCGCTGGCGGGTCCGCCGCCTGTGGCAGGACCGGGTCCTCCAGCGCCGCCGGTACCATCGCTCGTTCCGTCGCCAGGGGTCGGGTTATCGTCGCCGTCGCCGAGCTCGCCACCCGGACCTGTCCCGCAGGCAGCGAGCGCAAGCGAGAGCGCGAGGCTTCCGAGGAGCAGAGGGCGACCCAAAGCGAGAGGAACCTGTCGTCTCAGAGAAAGACGACGCGAAAGAGATCGGCGCTCGAGGGGAAACTTCATGACGGCGGGTCTCGAAAATGGTGACCGGTGTCCTGACTTTGTCCGGACACTTGCGATGCTTTCTTGAACCTTACCGTGCAGCGAGATCGTCGGAAGAGGAGCTGAACTGGCCCTCGATGTCAGAAAATTCAAGTTCGACGCGAACACTGGTGAGTGGGGCGAATCTCAGCGCTCTCTGAGAGCTCACATCATCATCGGACGATGAGTCGAAGCTGACTTGGCGGGGGCAGTCTCTCAGCCGCCATGTGGGCCCGTTCCCCATTTCTCCCTGGGAAATGGCGGAGAAAATGGAGTTTGCGTGTTGGGCTTGGGGCGGTGAAAATGTTCCTCCCCCCGGCGGAATTGATGTGCGCTACGGGAGGAGACAGCGGTAGAGGTGTGATGCGGACGACGATTGTTTTTGGGTGTTTGAGTTTCGCGCTTTCGCTTGCTTGCTCGGAGGCGGGCGTGGGAGCTGGGGACCTCTCAGGGGGAGCTCCGGGCGCGGGCGGACAGATCGCGGCCTCGGGGGGAGCAACTCAAGGTGCAGGAGGCGCGAGCGCAGGTGGCGCGCCGAGCGCAGGAGGAAGCCCGACCACGAGTGCAGGGGGAGCGAGCGTTGGGGGGAGCCCCGCGAGCGGGGGAGCGCCGAGTTCCGGAGGCTCTGAGAGCGGTGGCGCTGGCGGAAGCGTCATGGGATCGGGCGGAGACTCGGCGGTAGGTGGGGCTGAAGGCAGTGGTGGCTCGGGACCGAGTCTGCCCCCGGTCACTGACTACTCACAGCCGGGTCCTTTCGAGACAGTGATCGAACAGAACGTCGGCCCGGGCAACGGTTACACGGTGTTCCGTCCTACGGAGCTTGGCAAAGACGGCTTCTTGCACGCCCCGATCATCTTTGGGCCTGGCATTGGCCAGCAGGTGAGCGTGCACAACACCATGCTGAGGAACTTCGCCTCCCACGGTTTCGTTGTGGTGGGCAGCCCGGTGCTGAGTGGTGGCCCTGGCGACGCGGGCAACCGCATGAAGATGCAAGATGGCCTGCGCTGGATCCTCGAAGAGAACGACAAGGCCGGGAGCAAGTACGAAGGGAAGATTTGGGCCGATCGCGCCGTATCTATGGGCTTCTCCGTCGGTGGGACGGCCGCCGTTCAAGTGGGCGGAGATCCTGCGGTGCTGACGGTCGTGTCGATCCACGGACATACCGCCGAGGCGGACCTTCGAGGGACCATGCTGCAGACCACGGGCACGAAGGACACCGTGGGGATGCCCCTCCAGCAGGCGACCTACGATCGGTCCAAAGTGCCGACTTTCCTTGCGACGCTGACGGACGCTCCCCACGGCTACATCGAGCAGAACGGCGGAGGCGAAGAGCGCCCGGCGATCGTCGCCTGGATGCGTTATTGGATCTACGGCGACACGGGGGCGGAGAAATACTTCTTCGGAGATGACTGTGTGCTGTGTCGCCCGCCTTGGGAGAATCCGCAGCGCAAGAACTGGATGGAACAGTAGGCAGGGCAGGCGTGGTGAGCGATTTCATCACGCTTGAATTCTCCAAGAGAACAAGGCTCCTTGCCACCTCTGGACCCGAGCACCCATCTGCCTCAGTTTCACGGCAGCAAATCTTCGAGTCTTCCTTGTCCTCTTCCGAAGAAAAACTCCTGCCATGCTCTCACAGTCTCCCCTCCCTTTGATTCGTTTCTCTACGGCCCTCGGGGCTATCTTGGCGCTCCAATCGGCGTGCAGTTCGACGGTTGACGCCGATGACCTGGGAAGTACGGGCGGAGCGGCGAACCCGGGGAGCGGCGGCGCTGCGGCGCCGAGCGGCGGCGCTGCGCCGGGGGGAGGCGTAGGAGGCGCGGCGGTCGGGATCGGAGGCTCGGTCGCCTCCGGTGGCGCCCAGACGGGAGCCGGCGGAGCGGATCCTTCGAGTGGCGGGGCGTCGAGCGGTGGCGCTCAAGCGACGGGTGGTGCCGGCGGCGGCGCGGGCGGCGACCAGGGCACGGGAGGCATGCCCGCCTCGACCTGTGTGCCGAAGGAGACCGCCAAAGCTCACAACCCGCTCGTCACCCAGATCTTCACCGCCGATCCCAACGCGATCGTCTACGGCGACAAGATCTACATGTACACGTCCCACGACGAGGACGGCCAGGAAGGTTTCGACATGGTCGACTACCACGTGTACTCGACCGACGACCTCGTCAACTGGCAGGACCACGGCGTGATCATTCACGCCAACCAGCTCCCCTGGGCCACGCGCCTCTACGCTCCCGGGGCCTGCGCCAAGAACGGCAAGTACTACATGTACATTCCGAACTCTGGCAGTGCGATCGGCGTGGCGGTCTCGGACGATCCAGGGGGACCGTTCACGGATGCGCGCAACGGCCAGCCGCTCATCACGCCGCAATTCCCGAACGCTGACGTGCCGTGGCTCTTCGACCCGGCGTGTTTCATCGACGACGATGGTCAGGCGTATCTGTACTTCGGGGGTGGTCCGAGCGGTCAAAACGCCCGCGCCGTCCGGCTGAACGACGACATGATCAGCCTCAAGGACACTTCCGCCACGACGATCCCGACGACGGCGTTCTTTGAAGCGTCCTTTATGCACAAGCACGAAGGGAAGTACTATTTCAGTTACTCCTCAGACTTCTCCGCGGGTCACGGGGCGGCGCTCGAGTACTTGATGAGCGATTCGCCCATGTCCGGGTTCCAGTACAAAGGCGTTCTTCTCGCGAACGGATCGATCAACCGGGGCAACAACAACCACGGCTCGATCATCGAGTACAAAGGGAAGCATTATCTCTTCTACCATAACCGCAAGCTTGAGCAGGAGCTCGGGGTCGACAAGGTCAACAACCGGAGCGTGGCGGTTCAGGAGCTCACCTACAACGAAGACGGGACCATCAAGCCGCTCACTATGAGCACGGAGGACTACACGGTCAGCCAGCTCAAGTGCCTCGACGGGTATCAGGAAGTCCAAGCGGAGCGGATCGCCGAGGAGAAGGGCATCGAAGTCGAAGGCAAGGCGGGGGAGACCGTCTACATCGGCCAAATCAGCAACAACGACTGGGTCGCGTACTCTCAGGTCGACTTCCGCGAAGGCGCGACGAAGATCGTCTTGAAGGTCGCTTCGGCAAACGGTGGCGGCAAGATCAACGTCGTTGTCGACGGATGCATCCGGGGCGCCCAGGGGACCCAGGTAGGGTCCTGTGACGTCACCGCCACGGGCGGGAACAACGAGTACAAGGAGCTCTCCTGCCCCATCATGGAGACCTCCGGCGGTCATGACTTGTGCCTGAGGTTCTCGGACAATCCGAGCTTCCGCATCGACTCCTGGCACCTCGAGTGATGGAGCGCCCTCTGCGGCGAGCGACGTAGAGAGCAGGACTCCGAGGCCGGCGCGAGCGACCTCGGAGTTTTTTCTTTGTCAGATGGCGATCACGGGCAAGGCTGTTCCTTATGGCCAGCGCCCCCGGACGAGGCGCTCCTAGCGCCGCGCGCGAACAGCGCTCACGCGCTTCCTCGATTGGGATCCAAGAGCCCAAGCGAAGAGCCCGACCAGCCACAGGAGACCATCGTGACTCGGGGCTCCGATGCCGACCGCACATCCACCTCCGGACGTCGTCGCAGGGGGCTTCGGTTCATTCGGCTCTCCCGGCTCTCCCGGCTCTCCCGGCTCTCCCGGCTCTCCCGGCTCTCCCGGCTCTCCCGGCTCTCCCGGCTCTCCAGGTTCGCCGGGTTCACTAGGATCACCGGGTTCACCAGGCTCACCCGGCTCTCCGGGTTCACCGGGCTTTTCCGGCTCAAGAGCGGCTTCCTCCTCGAGGGGCGTGTTGTCGATCTGCAGGAGATAGGCCTCGAGATCCGCAAGCTCGGCGGCGCTCAGGTGCGACGTCTTGCCGTGGCGGTCGTCTGGGTTCCGGGTGCTGATCACCTCGAGCAAGGTCGCAGCGGATCCATCATGGAGGTAAGGCGCCGTTTCCCAAATGCCGCGCAGGGTCGGGGTGTCGATCCCGTCGAGCTCACCGCCCAGTCGCTTCCCGGACATCGGCGTGATGGTCCCCACATCGCGGCGGACGCCCTTGGCACTATCAGTGAAGTCCGGCCCTGAGTGGCAATCAGCGCAGCCGGACGCGAGGAAGATCTCGAGGCCGCGGAAGCCAGCATCCGTGAGTGATCCATCGGGATCGCGGTGGGGGCTCGGGTTTACGCGATCGAGGGACGTTACGTAAGCGGCGAGAGCGTCGAGTTCTTCGCTCTTGCCTTCTTTCTTGTCTCCGAGGGTCGTGTTGCGCGTGCCCTCGTTGAAGAGCTCGTCAGGGAGGAAGCCCGTTCCCTCGAAGGGGCCACGGATGTCGTGTTCGAAGTCCTGGACCTCGTCGAAGTTCGCGCTCCAGTGCAGGGGACCCTGACCGTTGCCACGTTTGCCCATCAGGGACGTGGTGTTGCGCAGACCTTCGCCCCGATCGGTAAAGTCCCAGACCTGACCGTCTTCGAAGCCATCCAGGTGACAGGAGGCGCAGCTGATGTAGCCGTGCCGACTCATGCGCGTGTCGCTCGCGTCGTAGAAGATCGTCTTGCCGAGCAGGACATTCGGCGCGAGTTTCTCCGCCTTCGACACGACGACCTGAGCGATCTTCTTGAGCTCAAACTCTTTTGAGGCCAGGACGTTCGAGGCGTCGAAAATATCGACGGCCCGAGACATGAAGGCGTTTACGTAGAGGCGCCCTGCGTCGTCAAGAACGAGACCGTCCGGCGCTTTGCCCTGGTCAAAGGCTCCAGCGACCTGGTTGCCGTTGTAGGTGTCGATCACGTTGACGCCGTTGTTCCCGAGGAAGGCGAGGAAGGCGTAGTCCCCTACGGGGGAGAACGTGAGGCTGAGGCCGAGCGCGCGATTGTTCAGATCGATGCGGCGGTCGAGCAGCTCCTTGCGTTCCGTGAGATCGATGCGCGAGATGATGGAACGAAGGGTGGTCTCGAAGGTGAGTGGAATGCCGTCGCGCGCTTCACCGCGCAGGATGTTATCCTGTTTGGACGGAACCCAGAGCGCCGAAAGGTCGGGATTCGGCACGACCGCCCGGAGATAGTTCGGAACCCCGCGGGCTGTAGCCTCGGTGTCCGGTCCTGGGTTGACGGCGAGCGGGAAGGTTTCCGTGCGAGCGAGCGTCTCAGCGTCCAGCTCGACCACCTCAGCACCTGTGCTCGCCGAGATCAGTCGCGTGACGTAGATGCGGTCCTGATTGGGTTCGACGGCCACGCCTGCCGCAAAGGGGAGCGCCTTGCCGATTCGCTTCACTTCTCGCGTTTGGATATCGATCTCGGCGATTTCACCGCGGGCCTGGAGCGCGACGTAAGCAACGGCTCGGGTCGGGTGCATCGCGATGCCGAAGGGCATCGACGCTCGAGGCAGGGGGATGGTCGCGACGGGAGCGCCATCACCGGTCACGACGGAGATCGTCGCGTCGTCTTGATTCGTGACCCAGAGATTCCCATCAGGTCCAAGAGCGAGGGTGCGAGGATGGTCGCCGACGGCGGCTTCGAAGAGCAGCTCGAGGGTCTCGGTCGAGACGCAGCTGATGGTGTCGTTGTCCGCGTTGACGTTGCAGACCCGCTTTTGGGCCGCAAGGTGCACGATAGTCGAGGACGACGTCGGAGCGACAGGCGGAAGCGGGCGATGCACCGTCTGGATGAAGCTGTCGCTTCGGGTCCCGGTGCTGTCTTCGAGCAAGACGATCACCGAATAGTGACCCGGCTTTTCGTAGGTGTGCGTCGCCCGGCCGCTCGAGTCCGGCTCACTTTGCGTGCCGTCGCCGAAGTCCCAGGTGAACTTGAGTTCTCCCTCTCCGACACCGTTCGCCGCGAACTCGATCGGCACGCCGACCTGGTAAGGCCGATTGGCCCGGGCTGCGACCCCGATGGCGAGCGCGTGGCTCGACACCAGGAGCGTGACGCCCAAACTTGCGAGAGCGCCCAGTTTCATGCTTCGGATCATCCTCGCCTCACGCGGAGCCGACGAACCCCGACCCAAGCCAGGGACAGGAGCGAGAGGAGCGCCCAGCCGGACGAGCTGCTTCCGGGGCCTTGGTAGCTACATCCCCCACCGCTCATGTCGTCTCCCGCCGGGGGATCGAAGTCCATGCCGCCACCCACGCTCACCGGTGCGCCACCGGTCGCGGTGCTCGGGGCGCCTCCAGAAGACGCCAGGGCGCCTCCGCTGCTCCCGCCGGTACCGGCGTTCGGTGCACCACCCGAGTTAGCCGCTCCGCCCGCAGAGATCTGACCGCCCACCCCCACAAGAGGTCCGCCACCTGCGCCCGGCGCGCCCCCGATAGCCGGCTCCTCTTCCGGTGCTTCCACCTCGTCGTCCGGAACAACGATTTCATCACCGGTCGAGAAGCGGAGAACGAAGTCGTCCTCGAGCGCGTTGCCCATGGCGTCTGACAAACCGCCCGCCGGGATCACGACCTCGTAGGTCTTGTCCGTTTCAAAGGGCTGATCGGGGCTGAAGGAGAGGGTGTTGAAGGCGTACGTGTAGATGCCAGGGATGGGCTCGCCGCCCGCCGGGCGAACGATGACATTGTCCTGGTTGACCTTGTCGAAGTCGACGAAGTCGGACATCAAGATGCTGATGCGCGCGCCCGTGCCGACGCCGGTCGCGTCTGCCTTCGGGTACGTCGACTGGACGCTGAGCGGGGTCGTGTCTTTGCCACGCTGGTGGCAGAAGAACGCGCTGCCGGTGCCGTGGTCGTTCCCGATGAAGATCAGGTTTCCGATCGGGGTGACCTGACCGTGGTCGGGGTTTGCGCGGCCGAGATTTCCTTCGCCGACGACCTTGGGGTCGTTCTCGTTGGTCATGTCGACCTTCACGACGTTGTTCTGACGTCCGAGGAAGACGAAGTGGTCCTGAGTTGCAGCGTAGAGCTGGTCTTGGCCGATCTTCGCGTTCTTCACGAGGGTGATCTTGCGAGGGTCGGAGAAGGAATGGTTCAGGAAGTCTCCGTCACGCCCTGCCGTGAAGATGCGGTCGTTCGCGCCGACGACGATCGCGTACATACGCGGCTGGTTCGTGAGGCGCGAGAGGAGGGTCGGCTTGTCAGGGATCGAGATGTCGAGGACCGCGTAGGCGCCGCCCTGATCCATGTTGCTGATGACGAGGTAGTCGCCGAGCGCGAACAAGGGGCCCACGCGGAAGCCACCGGTGGAGCCGGTCGGGATTTGAGCGAGGAGCTTCGGCTGTGTCGGATCGACCGTGTCGATCACGAAGATCCCGAGGTTCCCCCCGGAGACGTAGAGATAGCGCCCTTGCCAGCTCGATTGCCAAGCGACGTTCTCGTAGTCACCGCCGGTGACGCCGGGTAGATCAATCTTGCCGATCCTGGACGGGTTCAGCGGATCGGTAAAATCCCAGATCTGCATGCCCGCTGTCGTCTGGAAGGCAATGTACTGTTTGCCGTTGATGAGCGCGATCGGGAGCGCGTGCGCTTCGCGGAAGACGTTCGTGTCACCGCCCGTGATGTGTTTGACGCGATTGGGCGTCTTGGGGTTCGAGACGTCGTAGATCGCGATGTGTCCCGGAGGGCGGCCGCTGTCGGGAGCGAAAACTGTCATGAAGTAGCCGCGAATCATCACGGCCACGTTGGTGCCTTTCGGGTCACTGGTGTTTTCGACGAAGGCGAACGGCTTGAAGTACTCGTTGTCTCCGCAGTCGATGTTTCCGATGCCGGGACCTGGGGCTGCCTCGCTGACCGACGCGCATGTGAGCGATGCCAAAAAGGCGAGGGCGGTGAAGGTGCGGGCGAAGGGACGCGAAAAGGCGAGAGTGGTCATGGTCGTCGTGGACTCGAAGGAGCCTGATCCAAGTCATGAGCCCTGACAGCCTGACGAGAAAGGCGATGCCTTTCTCTCCCCACATCTGAACAATTCCACCCGCGGGGGGAGCTTGTTTTCCCCGGCGTGCTTATCGCTCATTTCCCTTCATCATCGCCTCTTCAAGGAAGAGCGCGGAAAGGTGGTGTTTCCTCGTTAGTACCCGGGCGCAGCTCGGATGGGCAGAAAATGTTCTCGAGCTTCTGTCTCGCCTTGGCAGAAGAAAGTGAGAAGAAAACCGAGGGCCCGGTCTCGCGCCCCCGCCGAAGAAAAGAGGGAGAGGCTCGCAGGCACGGCAGGAGAAAGTGAGAAGTTCGCTCCCGCACCGGCGAAAAGTGAGAAGTTTGAGCTTTCCACGGTGTGGGCTTGCCTCGCCCGCGGGGCTTGCGCTAAAGCGGAGCGAAATGGTGGGAAGGGCCTCTTTTCGGGCAGTGGTGGGTCATATGGGTACGGCGTCTGTGGGACGGGTGCTCTTGGTCCTAGGGCTTCTGCTCCTTTCACCCGCAGCGTGCGGTACCGGTGAGCCGAGTGCAGATGGAGACGGCTCGGGGAGCCGGGCCGGAGGCGACGACGAGGATCAGCAGCATGGTTCTGGAGGTCGGCGCAGCTCGGGGGATGACGGGCCTGGATCAGGGAGCTCCTCCTCAACGGAGGATGACGGCTCGAAGGGCGGCGGAAGCTCGTCCGATGACGACTCGAAGGGCGGCGGAAGCTCGTCCGATGGAGGCTCCCGATCGGGGGATGACGGGGATTCCTCTGCTGGCGGCTCGCAGAGTGGTAAGGGCGGCTCTTCTGCCTCTGGAAACAAAACGGGCGTGTGGGACAAGGGGCGCTTCAACGAGAGCGTGTTTGGCGATTGAGAGTGAGAAAAACGATGTCGACATTCCAGAAGTACCGAGTTCAGGGGATTGTCCTGGGTCTATTGATGCCGAGTTTGGTGGTGGCGGCGCTCGAGCTGCCTCACACGTTCAAGAGCGGAGAGGTCATTTCAGCCTCGGAAATGAACGAGAACTTCGAGGCGCTCCGGGAGAAGATTGAGGCGCTCGAGGAGGCCAAGCAGGGAGCTCGGGCGCTTGAGCTTCGCCTTTCCAAGGCCGACACGGACGAAACCATTCAATTGGTCCAGGGGCGTTTTGCGGGCGCGTGGCCGGCGGTGGTGGAAGGAACCGAACAACCCGTGCCGGCCCCAGGGCTCTACCGCGTCGACTTGAACCTGACTCTCCAGGACCCGAACACGGACAATCCCCTGAGTAGCGAAGTCCAGGTCAAGTTCGGTACGTACGTTGTTTCTATGTACGCGACCCGGTGGTCAGCGAGCGCGAGCGCTCAGGTCATTCACAACAATGTTGCCTTCGTCTGGATCGAGGATCCTGGGACACAACGCATCTCCTTCGTCACGAAGAACGCCGGCACGACCGTAAACACCCGAAGCCGCGCGTTGATCCAACGCTTGAGCGATTGAGGACCACCGAGGGAGGCGGTTGAGCCCCTGCGGAAGGGGGCTGAGGGCTGCCTCTGAGGTTTTCCGTACCTTCCGACCGACTTGAAGTCCCTCCCACTGGATCCGCGCCGGGTCGGTCATCGGGCCCCGATGTAGGTATTTCGCCGGTGCGCGTGACGCCAGGCTCAAACCATGACAAGCTTAGCGGTACCGCCTGGAGGGGCCTGCTCGGGCACTCCGGGAGGCATTTGCCCTTGCTTTGCGTAGAGGTCTCCGATGTCGCTCCAGCTCAACGATACCATCGACGGGAAATACCGGATCGTTCGTCTTATCGGCGAAGGAGGCATGGGTGCGGTCTACGAAGGCGAGAACACCCGGATTCACCGGCGGGTCGCGATCAAGGTCTTACATTCCGGCGTCGCACAGTCGAACGACGCAGTGGAGCGCTTCGAGCGCGAAGCCCAGGCGGCAGGCCGCATCGGCTCGGAGCACATCGTTGAGGTCCTCGACCTCGGGAACTTACCGAATGGCGACCGCTACATGGTCATGGAGTTCCTCGAGGGGGAATCGCTCGCCGAGCGTATCGCGAGCCGAGGTCGGCTCGACGCTCGCCTGACCGCGGAGCTGGCTGTCCAGCTCCTGGAGGGCCTCGGCGCAGCTCATGAAGCGGGCATTGTTCACCGCGATCTCAAGCCAGACAACGTGTTTCTGCTCGCGTCTCGCCGTGGAAAGAAGGACTTCGTCAAGATCGTGGACTTTGGCATCTCGAAGTTCTCCGCCATGAGCGGTGACTTCTCCATGACGAGGACCGGCGTCGTCATGGGCACGCCTTATTACATGTCTCCCGAGCAGGCGAAGGGCGATCGCACCGTCGATCACCGAGCCGATCTCTATGCGGTCGGAGTCATCCTCTATGAGGCTGTGACTGGGAAGGTCCCCTTCGACGCCGACACCTTCAACGAGCTCCTCTTCAAGATTGTTCTCGAGAACCCGCCGCCCATTCAAGACAAGGTTCGGGAGGTTGACGCGCGCTTCTCGGAGATTGTGCAGAAGGCGATGGCGAAAGACCGGGACCAGCGGTACTCGACTGCCGCAGAGTTCCAAGCGGACCTCATCGCCTATTTGGATCAAGCGACTCCGCTTCAGAAAGAGAGCACGGCTCATGCTGGGACCCCCCTCAGGGCTCTCGACGCCACCCAAGCTCTCCCTCAGGTTCCCGCAGAAGCGCTGCCGGTCCAAGAGAAAGAACAGAAGCCTCAAGCTCAAACTCTCGGGACTTGGGCCCACACCCAGGGTGGTGACGTCCCCTTGCCTGCAATCCCCGCCAAGTCAGGACCGAGCAAGGCTGTGATCGGCGCGGGCGCGGGCGCTCTTGCTCTGGTGGCCGTGGTGGCTCTCGCCCTCGGGCGTGGTGGTGGAGAGGCAGAGGGAGGCTCGGACACGTCGCTGACGCCTGCTGCATCGAGCGCGGCGGAGGTTTCTCCCCCTCCCATCGTCCCTTCTCCGGTGGAGAAGACGCCTGAGACTGCGACGAAAGAGGTTCCTCCTCCTGCGGTTCCCGAAGTGCGTGCGGAAGCGGAGGACGACAAGAGCGCGCCTGTCGCTCCCCCTTCAGAGCAGAAGGCGGCTGCCGCGCCGGCCCAAGCCCCGGCCCCCAAAGCCGCGGTCAAGACTTCGACGACGAAGGGCTCGACTACGACGAAGGCTCAGCCGAGCGCGGAAAAGCCCGCGAGCTCGTCGTCGACTTCAAACAGCGGTCGCAAGATCCGCACGACGCTCTAAGGCTCCTGAGGCTCTGGCCCCACGAGGTCGACGACCTTTTTTCCCCAGTCTTCGGGGATAAGGTTCGCAATTTCCCGATAGTGGTTCACGAGGAAGTAGCGCCAGTCTTCCGGCAGGTGACTCATCGCGATCTCACGGAGGGCAAAGCGCTTGAGCTCGGCATCTGTTCGCGCATCGGGGAAGCCGCGTTCTTGGAAGCGACAATGGGCTGCGAAGACCATCGCTTCTTCGGCGAGCAAATGGTGCATGCGGTTGATGCGCTCCGCGCCCTTGAGATGGGGAAATGCCTTCCAAGCGTCCGGCTCGTAGGCTAACGGGCGCTCTCCGAAGCGGAAGCGTTCGTGAAAGAGCGGGTGCAGGGTGGGATTCGGCTGTTTCGGAAGCGCGGGATGGCATGCCACGGCGACGGGCGGAAACTTCTTATGGTTCTCGCTGTAGAAGTCTCGCGCATGGTCTCGGGTTAATGGCAGCAGAGCCTCGATGTGGGGAGGTATCGTCGGGATGAGATTCCGAAGAACGTAGAGGTCCTCGATGTTCTTGTGCCAGTGATGGACTCGGTAGATGAGCATCACCTGCTTGGAGATGATTGAGTATTCCGGGGGCGCGATCGTGAGCCGTCCCAGCACGGGCACCTCGACGGTCGGTTCGTCCGAGAACGTCTCGACCACCTTCGACCAATAGTCACCGGGCTGGTAAACGATGAACTCGAGGGGACAATCGTCATAGACGAAGACCGCCTTTTGGGGCGTGGACTTTTTGCCGCCATAGCGAGGCAAGAGCCCATCGAGGCGCTCCAGCTCTTCGGGGGTTCCGACCACGTCCCAGTCGAGGGGCTTTCGGTAACCCGGAACCCTGTATGCGAGAGAGCGACTCCCGAAGAGCAGCATTTAACCGAAATGCGCGCCGAGCAAGCTGTCCAAGACGTCGAGCACGGGGCGACCCAGATGCTTTCCCTCTGTTCCCTTGATCAGCTCAGGAACCACGTCAAAGGTCGGGTCGCGCATGTGACGAAGGCCGAGCTGCACACAAGTTCCTGTCGCAGCGTTGCACCCCATCGAGTCAATGGCGAGACAGGACATGAACCAACTGCTCTCCCAGAACCCGCTGTCGGAGCAGCGAAAGATGAGGTGGTTGGGAGCAGCGGTGGTTGTGTCACAGCGGAACTGACGATTCGCAAGACCGGGGAGGGGATTGGCAGGTGCGCCCGGGTTGCACTCCACGCAGCCACCGTTCAGACAGATAGGAGTCGAGCCCGTACACGCCGTCTGCGCGACCCAGTTGCCGTCAACGCACAGCTCCGGCGCGGCGGCGCCGGCGCAGCGCCGTGGCTGCGGATCGGGGGAACGGCAGGCGAGAGCGGAATTGCCATCACACTGAAGTGTGCCGCAGTCCCCGCACGCGTCGCCGACCTGACCTCCGAGGTCCTTGTTACAGCCGCCGCACGCGTTCTGGATGAAATCCTCGTCGCTATCGTCGCAGTCGAGGCCGGGCGCGGCCTCGCACAAACGGGTCCCTTCGCCGTCCCCGTCAAGGTCCTTTGCGACGAGCTCGCCTTCGACACACTCACAGTCGTCGTCCTTGTTCCCGGCGCACGCGACGGGTTCCCCTCCGGTGCCCTTGCCGCCGGTTCCCGGGCCCTTTCCGCCGCTTGAGGCTCCGCCCATGGCCCCCTCACCACCGAAGCCTCCTCCGGCCATGCCACCGGTGTTGCGCCGACCGCCCGTCGCGACACCTTCTCCCGGATCGCCTCCTTCGCCGCCGCTTCCTTTCCGGCCCCCTGAGCCGGGCAGGATCGCGTCGAAGTCGCGCTCTGTCTTCGTGCACTGGAAGAGGAGGAACGTCGAGCAGAGCGCAGTTCCTACGAGCAGCTTGCGCCGCGGACGGCGGGGTTTCGGCTCGAACTCGGACGAGTCATTCGGGGCGGGGTCTCGCATGGTCATGGTCGTAGTCCTTGTAAGCTAGGTCAGAAACGTCCGGCGATGCCGAGGGTGTGAGCAGATGCGTAGGGGCGGATCGAGAAGCCCTTGGCGACGGGGCCCTCCTCTTTGGGTTGCATGAGGAGGAGCGCGATGCCGGTTCCGATGCCGACGGCGCCCACGCCGAAGGAGATGATTGAAACGGTCCCGAAGGTGGCGGCGTCACCGTCGAGTTGGTCGATGCGATCGACGTCGGACCGGCCACAGTCACCGGAGGCGGCGCAGTCGTCGAAGAGCTGGCTGGCTTGCCCGTTCGAGTCGAGATGAAGCCCGAGGAAGACGCCTCCGACGATCACCCCCGCGGCTCCGACTCCGAGGCTGACATACGCGGGAACCTTCGAGGGGCCCGAGCTCTTGTGCGGGGCAGCTTGAGCGTTGCTTGTTGTTACGGGAGCGGCGGCCTTGGGCGTGAGGTCGAGCTCGGCGGACTCAGCGGACTTGAGCGCGAGCTCGCTCGTCTCCGAGCCGGAGCTGAGCTCGGACGTGAAACGGTGAGTTCCGGGTCGAACCAAGAGCAAGAGCTCACCGGAGTCGGGAACGAGGTAGCGGTTCTTGATGCTCGCGCCGCTCACGGTAATGCGCTCGTCGAGGAGCGTGGCACCCGGCTCGCTGCGCACAGTGACCGTCGCGACCCGGTCTTTGAGGAGCTTCAGGTCGGACTCCTGTTGTTTCCTTTCTTCCGGGTCGAGCTCTGCTCCTCCCTCGGCGAGTGAACGCTCGAGAGCGGCGATCGCTTCACCGTCCCGCTCGAGCTTCATCGCGCAGAGCGCGAGGTTGCCGAGGATTTTCCAGGACGGGGAGTCCGCGTAGGCGGCTTTGAACTCTTCGTAAGCCTCCTCGTAACGGGCCCCGTCCGGATCCTGGAGGAGCTGGACTCCTGCCTCAAAGCGCGCGCGCGCCTTGTCGGAGACGACGACAGGTTCCGAGGGAGCTGCCTGAGTGGGGGCGGGGTCAGCCGCGGCTCCCGCGGCGCTGAAGATCAGCGCTGCCCCGAGGGCGAGTCCGGTCATGAAGGAGGGAGAGTGGTGTCGACGGTTTCCGCCGCCCAAAGCTCGACGTGACATGAGTGCGCCCGATGATAACGAGCTTCCTGTTCGATTGCACCAGGCCTCTCGCACCCCATGGAAATTTCGGGTGAGCGTTTTGCTTCGCGTCCGCGCCGAGGGCAGATCGGGCACGACACGGCGCCGTCTCGCACCTTGTGGGTGACGACATCGGAACGCTTCGGGACGAGGCAGGATCGCCTCCTGACAGGATCTGTCAGCGGGGGACCCTAGACCTGGGGCATGGCAAACACCGAACCGACACTCACGTTCTATCACTCTCCCTGGTCCCGCGCGGCGGCCGTCCGCTGGCTCCTCGAGGAGCTTGGCGTCGACTACAACGTCCACTTCGTGAACGTTCACGCCAAGGACGGAGCCGACGAGAGCTACCGCGCCATCCACCCCCACAAGAAGGTCCCTGCCATCCAGCATGGCGACCTCTTCATCACGGAGCGAGCGGCGATCACGATTTACCTCGCTGACCGTTTTCCGAAGGCGGGCCTCGCCCCGAGCATCACCGATCCCGCTCGAGCCCGCTATCTGACGAGCCTCGTCTACTCGGACTCGGTATTTGACCCCTGCGTAGCCATGCGCGCCAAGGGCTTTGAGTACAGCGGCCGGGATTTCTCCTTTGGGTCTTTCGAAGACATGGTGAAAAACCTCGAGAAGTCTCTCGCGAAGTCCCCCTACGCCGCGGGGGATCGCTTCACCGCCGCCGATATTCAGCTCGGAAGCTCAATGGCGTTCACGATGCATGTGCTCAAGGTGCTCCCGGAGCGGCCTGTGTTCTTGGACTACCTCGGGCGCGTGCTGGAGCGCCCTGCGAACCGGCGGGCAGCTAAGCTCGACGAGGAGCTGCTCCGCGCGCATCCGGAGCTCCTCGCGGCTATGGGAGTTGTCGACGCGAGCGCCTCCTGAGAGGCTGCGCCGAGCCGGACGATTTAATGGACAAGACAGAACGTCTCTTCTCCCTCCTGGACCGCTTGCGGCGGCGGCGCACTCCGGTGTCCGCCGAGACGCTGGCGGAAGAGGAGGGGGTCTCGGTGCGCACGATCTATCGCGACGTCCAGACTCTGATCGGTCTCGGCGCTCCGATCGAGGGTGAGGCAGGGCTGGGGTATGTCCTGCGCGCCGGGTTCTTTCTGCCGCCCTTGATGTTCAGCTCGTCGGAGCTCGAAGCGCTCGTTTTGGGAGCCCGCTGGGTGCAGACGTTAGCGGATGCAGATCTGACGGACGCGGCGAAGAATGCTCTGGCGAAGATCGCCGCTGCGTCTCCCCCGACTCTTCGCGGGCGCATCGAAGACCCCGGGCTTTGGCCCGTGAACATTGGGGGCTCTCCCGAGCCCCTTCCGATCCTGCCGATGGCGCGGGAAGCGATGCGGGAGGAGAAGGCGATTGCTCTCGCCTATCAGGACGTCTCAGGAGAGCGGACCGAGCGAACGGTCTGGCCGATCCAGCTCGCGTACTATGAAGGGAAACAGATCCTGGTTGCGTGGTGTTGCCTTCGGGAGGCGTATCGGAATTTTCGCACCGACCGCATCCTTCAGATGACCTGGACAGGTGCCCCATATGGGCGGCCGCGCCGCCAGATGGCGGCAGAGTGGCTCGAAGAATTCCGGGCTCAGCACGCTCCTGTCGAGAAAAACGAATAGAATCTTCGAAAAACATCACAGGGCCGTCACCGGAACGTCACACGGCAGGAGGATTCCGGGGGCCGTATGATTCGAAGTCGAGAGGGCGCCTCCGGCCCCGCCACCGTGGGCCTCGCCTTCCTTCTGGCCGTTTCGAGCGCCCGGGCGGAGGAGGAGGCTGAGACCCCACATAGTTCAGAGGAGCGCCCCGAGGCGCTGACCGGTCAAAGCGGGACCGAGAGCGCTCCGGCCGGCACATCGCTCGAAGAGACGCGCGCGGAGAGCGCGCCTGCGTCAGAGGCGCAGCCGCGCCTCGGAGAGGTGAGCGACGCGCCGCCGAGGCCCGCTGACGCGCCGAGGCCTGCTGACGCGCCGCCGAAGCGCGCTGACGCGTCGAAGGCGCCTGCTGACGCGCCGAAGGCGAGCTCCCCAGCTTCCTTTGCCGATCACTTCTTCAGTCGGATCAAGGTGCGCGGTTACACGCAGTTCCGATTCAATCACCCGACGACAAATCCGAACCTCGTCAATCTCCAAGGGGACCGCTCCATCGGCGGACCCAGTGAGCTCTTCGTGCGAAGGGCTCGTCTCGTTCTTTACGGCGACATTCACCCGCTCATCTATATCTATCTGCAGCCTGACTTCGCCACGACGACGGACGACGGGCTTCATTTTATCCAGTGGCGCGACTGGTACTTCGACCTTTCAGCCCCGGGCAAAGAATTTCGGCTGCGCATCGGACAGTCAAAAATTCCTTTCGGCTTCGAGAACCTTCAATCGAGCGGGAACCGCCTGCCCTTCGATCGCTCCGACGCGCTCAATAGCGCCGTCACGAACGAGCGGGATCTCGGCCTGTTCCTCTACTGGGCGCCGATTGCGATCCGTGAGCGCTTCGACCACCTGGTCAAGAGCGGACTCAAAGGTTCGGGAGACTACGGCGCCGTGGGCCTGGGTCTTTACAACGGCCAGGGGTCGAACAAGGCAGACCTGAACGACAACAAACACGTCGTCGGGCGCGTGAGCTATCCGTTTCTCTTCGGTGAGCAGTTCGTGGAGATCGGCGGAGGCGGCTACGTGGGCCGATTCATCGTCAACAAAGACGAGACCGTTGACGGGCCCGACGAGTCCTGGGACGCGCGAGGAAACCTCGCGCTCACGATCTATCCGCAGCCTTTCGGCTTTCAGGCCGAATACAACATTGGCGTCAGCCCCGAGCTCACGGACATTCGAGAAGAGTCGTCTGGCCCCGAGCCCGTATTCGGCGGTACCGTGAGAGAAAAGTTATTGCACGGCGGGTATGCAATGCTCTCCTTCAAGGTGGACCACACGGTCCTAGGGACATTTATGCCCTACGTTCGGGGCCACTACTACGAGGGAGCGCGAAAGTTCGAGACCAACGCGCCGCACTACTCCGTGCGAGAGCTCGAGGTGGGCTTCGAGTGGCAGCCCGTGCGAATGCTCGAGTTTACGGCTGCGTTTGCTGCGGCGGAGCGCACCGTTCCGAGCTTTCCTTACCAACAAGAAGAAGCTCAATTCGGGCGGTTTCAGCTTCAGATGAACTATTGAGACCCTCCTCCGCCCGCGCGGTCTTGGCTCAGGTGCAAGTTTGTATAAACTGCGTTCTGATGAAGACGGGGTTTGAGGGGCGCCGCTCTGGTGCGCTGACACTGGGATTGGGAGTGCTCGCTCTTGTCGGGCCGGGCTGCGGCAGCGAGGGAGAGGGCGGAGCCGGGGATGGTCAAGCGGGGGAGCGGTCCCTTGCGGGGGCGCCTGGCAGCGGTGCTGCTTCAAGCGGAGGCGAGGGGAGTGGGGCGGCCTCGAATGGAGGCGCATCGGAGGGCGGGAAAACGGGCTCCGGCGCATCTAGGGGCACGACCGACGAAGAGAAAGATTTTCTTCCCTTGTTTGAGAGCGGCTCACGACTCAAGGCGATCTACTTGACCGGTGAGGGGGATGACGCGGGGCGCTTTGTGACTTGGTATGACACCAAGCTCAAGGTGGAGTGCGTCTTTGGGTTAGCAACAGACGGAGAGTACCGGTGTTTGCCGAGGGACCCCGGGTTATCGCAAGGATTCCTCGACGAGGCATGTTCCGAGCCGGTCTATTACGACGCGCGCCCGACTCCTTGTGACGGGGAGCCTGCGTTTTGGGTCGATCCGATCGATTCCGTAAGCCGCTGTGGAGGCAGGCGTGTGGTGCGTCTCGAGCCAGCGAAGGGAGTCGATACAGTTTATCGCGATGAGGACTGTCCGACTTCTCCCAGGGAGATCGACGACGGTGCGACGGTTTGGCGTGAGGCCGGTGTCGTGGATCCGGAGGAGATGGTCCGGGCGGATTGGATCCAGCGGGCAGGGCCAGACGGCGTCGGTATTGGCGAGTACCTCGCCGACGACGGCTCCAGGCAGGTCACCGGGATTTTTGACGCGAAACACGGAAGCTGTAGTCCTCGGGAGATGACCGAAGGCGATGTGCGCTGCGTCGGTTCGAGGGCCTTTTACGAGGGGGATTGGTGGTGGAGCGGGGAAGGATGTACGGGGACGCCCCTGGCCTATGGGAACCGTCTCGACGACTGCGCGGAGCCGGCCGAGTACGCGATCGCGGTCATATCCGGGGAAAAGGTGACCTATAGCGTTGTGCGGCTCGGCGATCCTGTGGAAGGCACCGCCTACGAGCTCTCGTTGAGCGACAAGAAGACGTGCACCCCCTCCGATACTGAAGACCTCCCTTGGACTCTTTATCCTGTCGAAGAAGCTTACGACGTCTCGAACTTCTTCGCGGTAAAGAGCGCGACACTCGGCAGTGGCCGGGTGCGAACTTTCCACAACCGGATCGACGATCACATCCTCACCTACAAGACGGGAAAGAACGTCTCCTACGCATTTTACGACGAGGAGCTCGACGAGCCCTGCGAGGCGTACCGCTCCGCTGAAGGGGGCTGGATCTGTCTTCCGGAGCGGGTCCGCCGCATCACCAATTGGTACTTCGCGGACGACGAGTGCTCGGAGCCGCTGCTCGTCGTGCAGGAACCGGCAGAGGTGCCTGAGACCATCGCTTACGTGCGGAACGTCTCATGCACCCGGGACAGTTACGCCTCCGAGGTGCACGGCACCTATGTGGTGGCGGATCGCTACGAGGGGCCTCAGTACCGCATGTCCAGCGAATACGGATGCCGGCTTCTCGAGTACCCCGTCGCGGAGCTGGTCCCCTACGAACTGGAACCCATCGACGAGTTCGCGCGTCTGCAAGAGGTGCGCGACTGAAGGGGGGAAGTGCGCCTCAGCGAAGCACACGCGCCTCGGGGCTCCGTCAGAAACGCGAGCGTTGCTCTCGTGGTAGCCCCCTCCCGGCGCTTGTCCTCGGCGCCCCCATTCTTTGATGATAGCGCATGATGAGACAGAGCGCCTGCGGAAAGCGCCGCCTCCCCCTGATGCGTGCTCGCCTGCCTTCGGCAAGCTGCGCGCGCAAGGGGGA
>Ga0207868_1000499_pt1 | contig 40523 bp, 32 predicted proteins | sample Passage237B_FD_187370 | JGI IMG/M metagenome (GOLD analysis project Ga0207868, IMG submission 187370) | Cellulose adapted compost microbial communities from Newby Island Compost Facility, Milpitas, CA, USA - Passage2 37B (SPAdes) (version 3) ... | reverse complement strand
TGATCGCCGCCGCCATTGCCGTGGCGATTTCGGTTGTCGTTTTCGCCTTCGGTGAGGATTTGCAGGGATTGATCGAAAGCCTGACCGGCATGTTGACAAGCGGATGATCTTAACAATGCGCTAATGAATGCATCGGTATAATAGGCTGTTATGGTTCTTGCGCTTTGTCTTGTCCTTTTGTTCTGCGTGACCGCCGCCAGCTGCGTGTCGGATGTGCGGCGCATGCGTATTCCGAATACGCATGTCGTCGCGGTGCTGGCGCTGTTCGTCATCGCCTTTGCCGCCGCGCCCGATGCCTTTCATACATGGTGGGAACACGGCGCGGCCATGCTGGTCTTTCTTGTGCTGACCTACATCATGTTCGCCGTGGGCATGCTGGGGGCGGGGGATGCGAAATACGGCGCGGCGCTGGCGCTCTGGGTCGGCCTGCCGGGGCTGATGGCTTATGTTTTCTTTATGGCAATCGCGGGCGGGCTACTCGGCATTTTGTCGCTGCTGTTGCGAAAATACCGCCCCGTTAAAAATCCGCCGCCGGGCAGCTGGGCGGCAACGGTGCAAGATGGTGGAAATGCAGTACCTTACGGCATCGCACTGAGCGTCGGCGTGTGGGCCGCCTTTTTCCATACTGCGGTATTTTCTCATCAATTAGATGAACTAATTAAAATAATTCATTAAAAACACACAATTTTTTCTGGACAGTTGCCGGGCTTTCTGTGCAAAAATAGAGATGGGTAAAAAAGAAACATCCGTTTCTTTGGGGAGATACCATGAATAAAAGCGTTTTAATCATTATGGGCGCCGCCCTGATTGTGGCGATGATGGTTGCCTTGATGGTGCAAAAGAAACTGGCGCCGCAAAACGAAGGCACGCCGGCCCTGCCGACCGTCGAGGTTTTGGTCGCCAGCCAGAAACTGCTGATCGGGGAAAAGGTCGATGCCGCGCGCGTGCGCTGGCAGGCATGGCCCGAGACGGCGCTCTATGAAGGCGTCATCCGCCGCAGCGCCGGCAAGGAAATCGAGGATCTGGATGTCTATCAATCGCCGTTGCGCCGGAATATCGCGGCGGGCGAACCCGTCACGCGTCAGGCGCTGGTGCCCGATACGAAGGGCGGCACGAACTTCCTCGCCGCGCTGCTTGACCCCGGCATGCGCGCCATGTCCGTTTCCGTCAAGCCGAATACGATGGCGGGCGGTTTCATCACGCCGGGCGACCATGTGGATGTCATCCTGTCCTATACGCCGCGCCTGCCGCGCGCCACGCAGGAATATGCCGACAAATACGTCAGCCGCTACGCCAGCCAGACGGTGCTGAGCAACGTCAAGGTGCTGGCCGTTGACCAAAGTGCAAAAGAGGAAAACCGCGAGGCAAAAGTCGCCAAGACCGTGACGCTCGAGGTATCGCAGGAAGGCGCGCAAATTCTGGCGCTGGCCGAAAGCATGGGCGATATTACGCTCGCGCTGCGCCGCATCGGCGACCGGGATGATGCAAAATCCCAAGTCGTGCCGCTGACAACCGATGTGACGACCAGCGACGTGATCAAGAAGCTCAACAACATTGCCAAGGAATCCAAGGCTTCCAGCCAGGCCATCCGCATGTATGGCGGACCATCGATCATCAACGTGCCCGTTCGCGCCGCGCCTGAAGAACTTGCGGCAGAGGCAGGAGAGTGACCATGAAACAGAAAGCCAGAAAACTGTCCGTGACAAGGATGCTGCTGACGGGCTTTGCCCTTTGCTGCATCATCGGCCTGTCCATGACGGCCGAAGGCGCGGCGCGCGTGTCGAAAACCATCACGGTGACGGCGGGCAAGGCCGATACCATCGATCTTGGCGAAGCGGTGGCCGATGTACTGGTCGCCAACCCCGCGATTGCCGATGTCGGCACCTTGCGTTCCAGCCGCCTGTATATCGTCGGCAAGGCCATTGGCGATACCAACGTGCTGGCCTTTGACGATGCGGGCAACCAGCTGGCCGATATCAACGTACGCGTGCGCGTGGACGATAAAACCCTGCGCGACAGCATCCGCGAATTCTTTCCCGACGAGAATGTCGATGTCAAAACCGTGCGTCAGGACGTTGTCCTGAAGGGCGAGGTATCGACCCCGGCCGTCGCCAACCAGATCCGCGATCTGGCCTCCCGTTTCGCCACGGCGCAGGACAGGCCGATTGTGGACCTGATGCATGTGCGCGGCGAACAGCAGGTCATGCTGCGCGTGAAGGTGATCGAGGCGCAGCGCCGCGTCCTGCGCGAATACGGCATCAATACGGACCTGCGCTTCTCCGACAGTAGTTCATCCGCCAGCTTTGCCAGCATTCCGGGGACGGGTCTGGCGGCGCTGGCGCCCTTTGGCACCGGTTCCATCATGGTCGATCCGTCCGGCTCGCTCGGCCCCTTTACCGTGGGCCTGCGCGGGCTGGAGCGTGACGGCCTGATCAATACGCTGGCCGAACCGAACCTGACGGCGATTTCCGGCGAGACGGCGGGCTTCCTGGCCGGGGGTGAATTCCCCGTGCCGACGGGCCGCGACCAGGACGGCAACATCACCATCGAATTCAAGGAATTCGGTGTGGCGCTGAACTTCACGCCGACGGTGCTGTCCAAGGACCGCATCTCCCTGCAACTGGCAACGGAAGTCTCCGCCCGCTCCGACGAGGACGGCCTGACGCTGGTCAATACGCGCATTCCGGGCCTGACGGTCCGCCGCGCGGATACGACGGTGCAGATCGGCAGCGGCAGCACGCTGATGATCGCGGGGCTGATCAAATCCGACACGCTGGACAACTTCAACGGCCTGCCGGGCATCAAGGATGTGCCGATCATCGGCGAATTGTTCAAGTCCAAATCCTTCTCCCGCGGGGAGAGCGAGCTGATCATCATGGTCACGCCCTATATCGTGAAGCCCTATGCGGAAGCAGCCGCCATCGAAGCGCCCGTGTACAACCACGGCGTGGATACGGGCACGGCAGGGCTGGTGCGGCCGGAGATCAAGCCGGAAAACAGCCTGACGCCCGTATCGGCCAGCCTGAACCGCCGCGATCATACGGATAACGCGCTCTCGCGCAGCTTTATGCAGAACCTGCATACCGTTTATGGCAAGAAAGCGCCCGCAAAAGTAGGCAAGGGCGTCGCTTACGGCTATATTGTGGATTAAGGGTATCGGAAAAAAGGGGATGACGATGATGCGACACTCTGGGCTTTCCGCTTTTGCCGGTCTTGTCAGCGCGGTTCTGCTGCTGGCAGGCTGCGACATGACCACGCCCTCGCAGGTGGAAACGGGCCATATCCGTTTGCAGGAAAGCGTGAAAACCGTCACGGTGCATCCGGCCGCGACCGATGCCGCGCAGGTTTCCCACATTGCCGCCGATATCAAACGCAACGGCCGCGGCGCGGTGTCCATGGTCATTCCCTACAAGGCCGGACAGCCGGCGGAAGAAGTGCAGGCCAAACGCTATGGCGGCAAGTGGCAACAGGCTTTGTCCGGCGCGGGCGTGCGTGACCTGAAGGTCAGCTATGTCGGGGTTTCCGACCCGCAATTGCTGAACCGCGCGGTGATCAGCTATAACGCGCTGCAGGCACTGCCGCCCGAAGGCTGCCGCCGCCTGACCGGTTATCAGGGCGCGGATTCCATCGAGGACGTGCATGATTACCGCATCGGTTGCGAGACGAAAACCGTCCTTGGCAAAATGGTCGTGGATCCCGAAGATTTGATGGGCCGCGATTCCGACAACCGTTCGGAAGCGCGCCGTCAGGGTGCGGTTGTGGAAGGCTATCTCTCCGGCACGCCGAACGAGCCGCTGGAGGGCGGGCGTTCCAGTGAGATCGGCGGAGAATAACGGATGAACGACGATATTACCTCCATTTTGCTGCCCCATGCGCGACTGGATGTTTTCGCGCTGGATGCGGGAACGTCGGCAACGGCCGGAAAACTGGCCGATGACTGGCGTTTTGCGCGCGTGCAGGTCGATGTGGTCGATGGCGGCATGGAAGCGGCAATCGAACGCTACAGCGCCGCCGCGTCGCCCGAACTGATTATCATCGAAACCAACGACATCAGCGACAATTTCACCGCGCAGCTGGAAACGCTCGCGGGTGTTTGCGCGGAAGGCACCGATGCCGTCGTCATCGGCCCTGCCAACGACGTGCATCTCTACCGCAGTCTGGTCGGCATGGGGGTGCGCGATTATCTGGTGCGCCCCGTGACGGAAGACGAACTTGTTTCCGTTATCGCCAAAAGTCTTGTGGACAAACGCGGCATCAGCGGCAGCCGTCTGGTCGCCGTGGCGGGCGCGAAGGGCGGCGTCGGCACAACGGCCATGGCGCAATCGCTGGCCTGGCTGATCGCGGAAAATCTGGGACAGAAAACCCTGTTGCTGGACGGCGCAGGCAGCCGCGGCACAACGGGCGTTGCCTTTGGTGTTGAACCCTCCATCGGTTTCAGCGAAGCCGTGCGCATCGGGCAGGGCGGGTCGGAAGACGACCTGCGGCGCATCATCCAGCCCGCGACGGATCATTTGTCCATGATGGTTTTCGGCAGCGAGCCGCTGCTGACCGAAAGCCCCGATGCGGACAGCGTCGAGGCTTTGCTCGACCGGCTCATGAAAACCTATCCCGTGATCATCATGGATCTGTCGGGCGCGTCGCCCGCCGTGCAAAAACGCGTGATGGCCCGCGCGGCCGAGGTTGTGGTCGTCTCCACGCCGCATCTGACCGCGCTGCGCAACGGCCGCGCGCTGGTGAACGAAATCAATCATCTGCGCAACGGTCTTGCCGCGGTGGATTTCGTGATCAACAAACATTCCATGCCTTCGGCAGACGAAGTGCCGGTGGGGGATATCAAAAAACTGCTGGATATCGAACCTGCCGCGCGCATCGCCTATGCGCCCAAGGTTTTCATGTCCGCGGAAATGACGGGCAAGCCCGTGGGCGGCGCCAAGCCGGAGGTATTGAAAGACCTTTTGCCTATTGCCCAAAAAGCGGCGGGGCTGGCCGATGCCGTTGTGAAAAAGGAAGAAGGCTTCAGCCTGCGCAAGCTGCTGGGCAAGGGCAAATAGCGCATTATATGGTATAATGTAATGTCGCCTGTGTGATGTACGTGGAAAGAAGGATATATCCTGCGCCATGTTTGGTAAAAGATCGAGCTCAACGCCGCCGCCGGGCCTGCCGCCGAAAAAAGAGGCCGAGGTAAAATCGCCCGCCGTCGAGGCTGAACAGGAAGCCGCCGCCCCCGCCGCGCCGAAACCGGAAGCCGCGCCGCCACCGGCTGCCGCAGCAGCAGCTGCCCCTGTTGCCCCTGCCGCATCACCGCCGCCGAAAGCGCCGGACATGCCCGCCAAAGGGTCCAAACCGCTGGAAAAAATGGAGCCGAAAACGAGCGGGCAGGAACATGCGCCCGCCGTGAAGGCCAACCCGCGCCTTGACCGCGCGCGCAAGCGCATCTGGACGGATTTGCGCGACGGGATCGACCTGAAATCCCTGGCCCGCATGGATGCGGAAGCGGCGCGGACGGAGATTTTATCCGCCGTGCAGGAAATCGGCCAGTTCCGCGGGCTGGACGTGACGCCTGCCGAGCTTGCGCAGATCGCCAAGGAAGCGGCGGACGATATGCTCGGCTTCGGTCCGCTGGAAGAGCTTTTGGAAATGGACGGCATCGCCGATATCATGATCAACGGGCCCAAGACGATTTATATCGAGGTCAAGGGCAAGATCGAACGCGCGAAGATCGAGTTCCGCGACAACCAGCACCTTTTGACCATCTGCCAGCGCATCGTCGGCGTCATCGGCCGCCGCGTTGATGAATCCAGCCCGATATGCGACGCGCGCCTGCCTGACGGTTCGCGCGTGAACGTCATCATCCCGCCGCTGGCGGTGGATGGCTGCACGATGACCATTCGTAAATTCGCAAAGGAAAAACTCACCCTCGACAAACTCGTCGAATTCAAGGCCATGACGCCCAACTGCGCGGAGATGATCAAGATCATCGGCCATTGCCGCGCCAACGTGCTGGTTTCCGGCGGTACGGGGTCGGGGAAAACGACGATGCTGAACTGCCTCACGCGCTACATGAGCGAGGGCGAGCGGATCATTACTTGCGAGGACGCCTGCGAATTGCAGCTGCAACAGCCGCACGTCGTGCGCCTTGAAACCCGCCCGCCAAACCTTGAAGGCGTGGGGGAGGTGACGATGCGCGATCTTGTCAAAAACTGTCTGCGGATGCGCCCCGACCGCATCATCGTGGGCGAGGTGCGCGGGCCCGAAGCCTTCGACCTTTTACAGGCCATGAACACGGGCCACGACGGCTCCATGGGCACGGTGCACGCCAACAACCCGCGCGAGGCCCTGTCGCGTATGGAGAACATGATCGCCATGGGGGGCCTGAACCTGCCTTCCGCCGCCGTGCGGGAGCAGATCGCCTCTGCCGTCAACGTCATCATTCAGGTGCAGCGCCTGCGCGACGGTTCGCGCAAAGTCACGCATATTACCGAGATCACGGGCATGGAGGGCGAAGTCGTCACCATGCAGGATCTTTTCCGCTTCGAATTCGAAGGCGAGGATGAATACGGCCGCATCATCGGCACGCAAAAATCCAGCGGCCTGCGCCCCATTTTGTATGAACGCGCGCGCGCCTACGGGCTGGAGAAAAAACTGCTCGACGTCATGGCGGAGGCTTATGCTTAAATGACGAGCATGATTACCATCGCGGCGGTGCTTGTGATTATTCTCGGGGCGGGCATTTTCGCTTCCGTCGTGTCGGCGCGGCAGGCGCGGCAGGCGCGTTATGCCGCCGTCATCGTGCGCGACGGCGGGCGGCTGCGCGACGATGCGAAGGACAAGCAATCCCGCGCGCGTGCCGATATCGCCAAAAAGCTGAAAGAGGCCAGCGCCATCGAGGCGGCGAAGAAAAAAGACCGCACCAGCATCCGCGAGCTGATGATGCAGGCGGGTTTTGAAGCGCCCGCATCGCGCTTCTGGCTTTCCGCGCTTTTGTTCGCGGCCTGCGTGTACGGGCTGCTGACCCTGATGACCGGCTGGCCGAAAATCGCCATTGTTTTTGTGACGATCACGGCCTTTCTGGGCATGCCCAAGATTTTTCTGAAATGGAAAGCGGCGCGGCGGCAGAAAAAATTTCTGGAGGAATTTGCCGATGCGCTGGATGCTTCCGTCCGTCTGTTGCAGGCGGGGATGCCGATCAGCGAGGCGATTGCCATGGTCGCGCGCGAATACGAAGGCCCGCTGCGCGAGGAAATGATGCGCATTTACGAGAACCAGAAAGTCGGCGTGCCGTTGGGGCAGGCCGCCTATGAAATGGCGCAGCGCGTACCGCTGCCCGAAGCGCATATGTTCGCAACCGCCCTGCAAATCCAGAGCGAGACGGGCTCGTCCTTAAGCGAGGTGTTATCCAACCTGTCCGCCGTGATCCGCGCGCGTTTCCGCCTGAAGCGCAAGGTCAAGGCGCTGTCGTCGGAGGCCAAGGCCTCCGCCGGTATTATTGCGGCATTGCCGATACTGGTCTCCTTCGGCCTTTATGTGGTGAACGAAAAATACATCAGCGTGCTGTTCGATACGCGCACGGGCAATTTCCTGCTCGGCGGCGCGATTTTCTGGATGTTTTGCGGCGTGCTGATCATGCGGCAGATGATCAACTTCAAGGTATAGGAAGGAGGACGGCATGGACATATACGACAAGAATGTCTGGATCGTGATCCTGAGCGCGCTGGCCGCTGCCGCTTCCTTCGTCGCCTTTGCCGTGCCGCTGGTGCTGCGCTCGGAGAAAAAGGAACGCTACAAGGAAGTCATCGAGAAAAAACGCCGCGCCCTGTTCGATCAGGCGCGCGAGGGGCTGGAAAAACGCAGCGTGAAAAAACAGGAAGGCATTTCGGCCTCCAAATCCATCACGCTGTTTTACCGCCTGCAGCGTCTTGCGGGGGAAACCAGCCTTTCGGCGCGCAACCTGATGCTGCAAGCCGGCATTCGCGCGCCGATGGCGCCGATCGTGTATCTCATCGCGCGCATTGTTTTGCCGCTGGTGTTTGTGGGGCTGGGCATGCTGTTTTTTTCCGCGGTGGACAAGGAACTGTCGCGCGGCGTTATCTCGCTGGCGCTCACCAGTCTGGCCCTTTTCGGTTTTTTCCTGCCGCGCCTCCTGATCAAGAACACGGCGGATAAGCGCCAGCAGGAAATCTCGCTCGCCTTTCCGGACTCGCTGGACATGATGCTGATCTGCGTGCAGGGCGGTATCGGGATCGAGGCCGCGATCAACCGCATTGCCGAAACCGTTTCCGACCATTCCGAAGCGCTGGCGGAGGAACTGGGGATTCTGAGCGCGGAACTGGGCATGCTGAACGACCGCAAGGCGGCCTTCCAGGGCTTTGCTACCCGCGTCGGCTCCGGCCCGGCGCGGTCTTTCGCCACCGCCATGTTGCAGGCGGAACAATACGGGACATCGGTTTCCAAGGCGCTGCGCGTGCTGTCGGAGGAATCGCGTGAAATGCGTATGGCCGCCGCCGAGCAAAAGGCCGCCGCCCTGCCGCCGAAGCTGACCGTGCCGATGATCATTTTCTTCCTGCCCGCGCTGTTCATCGTCATTCTGGGCCCCGCCTTCCTGAACAAGCCGGGCTGAAACGGCGCAAAAAAACGGATGCAAAAAAGCCCGCATCATGCGGGCTTTTTGTTTGCTGGCGTGCAGCGTTTATTTTTTTAGGCTCACCGGCGCTTTCGGCACGACGGCAAGGCGCAGATCATTGACGATCTGGATATTCTGCGCAATCTCGGCCTTGTCCGGCGCCATAACCTGCGCGCGGCGCAGGGTGGTCAGGGATTCATCGAACAAGCCCTGGCTGGCAAGGTTCAGCGCAAGGTTGTTCATGACGGAGGTCGGGTCACCCTTCCAGCCGTCGAGCGCCTGACGGAAAAGTTTTTCCGCCGCCTTGTGGTGCCCCTGCGCATCCAGCGCGATACCGGCCAGATGGCTGGCATCGGGGTGGAATTCGGCCGCATCGGGGCTGGTCAAAACGGTATCCAGCAGGCTTTGCGCGCCCGCAAAATCGCCCTGCGCGATCAGCGCGGCGGCATATTCGGTCTTGATCATGGCGAGCGGCGGATTGCCCGACATCAGTGCGCCGTCTTTTGCGGCGAAGGGCTTCAGCACGGCGACGGCTTCATCCACGCGCCCCGCCTTGCGCAGCAGCTGCGCGTAGTTGAGCGAGACATCGGCGTTTTTAAAGCTGCGCTTGTATAGCTTTTCATAGTGGACAAGGGCTTCGTTCGCCTTGCCTTCCGCAATCGCATCGATGGCGGCGGTGGCAAGACGGCGTTCCGTCATGGCTTTTTTACCGGCCATGCTGTCAAAGGGCGCGCCGGCGCCGGCGTCATTCGTGGCGGCAACGCAGCCGGACAGCAACAGCGCGGTCGCAAGCACGGCAAGGCTGGAAGCGGTTTGGCGGGTAGCTGAACGATGCGTCATTCTTCACCTTCCATTTTTTCAACCGGCTGCGGCACGGGGACGGGCACCGGCGCGGCGCCGTTCGGCGTCATTTGCAGCGGGGCGGGCGGCGTATCCATCTGCGGCGCCTCGGCAGGTTCCGTTAGGAAGGCCGCGTCGTCTTCCGTCATGAGCCGTTCGCTTTCGGCTTCGATCATGTTTTCGCCGTCATCCGCATTGTCGTTTGCGGGGGCGGGCACGCCGGCAAAAGCCGGCACATTCTGCGGCAGCTCGTCGCTGACCACGGGGTTGATTTCAAAACAGCCGTCGGGGCAGTAGTAATAGGCTTCTGCCGCACAGCCGCGGGCGTTGTCGGGGCAGACGCGGCGGATGCGCACGTATTTGTTTTGCGCGGCAGAGACGATGATGTTGCGCTCCAGCAGGGTGTCGCCGTTGCGGTCCAGAATGACCAGTGACGTCGTGCCGGGGGTGCGCGGCATCAAAATCACGGTGCGCGGGGAATCCAGCAGGGCGACGGCATGCGCGGGATTGGTCACGACGACGCTGACGGCGTCCTTTTTCAGTTTCAGGATTTTGACGCGGTCGGGCGTCAGGCGGAGGGCATCGGGGTCCAGCGTGCGCGGGGCGACGGCGCGGGGCTGTGCGCTTCCGTTCTGGCCCGGCTTGTGCACGCGGGTGGGAGAATCGGTCTTGCCGATCAGGCGCTCCATATTCTCCAGCCCGTCGGCAACGGCCGCCGCCGAGAGGGTCATCAGCAGGGCGAGTCCTGCCGCTTGCCATATTTTTTGTCGCATGGTGAAACCCCTTACATCCCCAAGTTACTTTTCCATCATGCGCCAAAATCCGGCCTGAGGCAAAGTAAATATGCCATTGGAATCTATTGTTTTTCTATAATTAGGGAAAAAGCGCGCCCGACCCCTGCGAAAGGCCGTGCGACCCTTTTTTACTGGCATTTTTCAGGGGCTTCCATTATGAAGAGGGCGTTTATCAGAAAAGCGCATATAATATTGACATAATAATTGACAAAAGGCTGTGACAGGGCTATAAATTTTTAGACATAATTGTTAGTAATTTTGTTACTAATTTTGGCTACCCTTTATATGGCATCCGTGCATATAAGGCGTGGCTTTCCGCGATCTGACCATCCAAGAGGGGATTAAAATGGCGACAAACAACACCACTTCGGCCAACGGCACCCAAACGCTTTCCGTAGAATCCGGCCAAAACTTTGAAATTTCTCTTTCTTCCGGCCAAAATCTTGTGCTCGCGGCAGGTGATGCCACGGTGCAGGGCATGGCGGTCAGTGACAGCGGCGCGCTGGTGCTGATGCTGTCCAACGGCGCAACCATCGCCATTACGAATTTTGCGGATGCCGCGGCCATGTCGCCTGCGCCGAAGGTCATCCTGCCCAACGGTCAGCCGCTTGAACTGGCGCAGATGGAAACCATGGGATCCCCCGCCGTGGAAACCGCTGACGCAACGGCCGCTGCGGATGCTGCCAAGAGCGTGACGGAAATCGGCGCGCCCAAACCCGGTGAGAGCCTTGTGGTGACGCTCGAAGCCGGTCAGGAATACCAGTTCGGTTTCGCCATGACCGAACCCAAAGCCGTGAAAGATAACGGCGGCCAGCTGGTCATCTCCTTCGGCAACGGCGGCGAGATCATTATTCCGAACTACGGCGCGGTGAAAAACACCGGCCTGCAACTGACGATGAGCGACGGCGCGGCATTGCCCGTCAGCGAATTCGGCGAGATTTTGGCCTCCGCCACGCAACTGAACCAGATCGAAGCGGCTGCCGGCGAAAGCGGCGCGGCTGCCGGTGCGCGTAACGGTTTCGGCTTCCAGTCCGCATTCCAGTACACGCCTTTCAACTCCATCGACCCGATCGGCCCGATCGATCCGACGCAACTGCAATACCGCGCGCCCGACCGCGAGCCCGACCCCGTTCTGGGCCCGCCGGTGAAGCCGAACCTTACCGTCAACAACAGCCTCGTGTACGAAGATGACTCCACGACGCTGGATGTTTCCGCGGCGCCGAACAACGGCAACGAGCAGATTACGATTGTCATCTCCGGCTTTGATCCGAGCTGGACGGTGGATACCTCCACTTCCGGCGGTACCTATGACAGCATTTCCGGCAAGTGGGAAATCGTGCTTGCGCCCGGCGCGTCCTTCAGCGGCGGCCCGACGGTATCTCCGCCCGCCGACAGCGATGCGGATATGCTGGGCCTGACGGTCACCTCTACGGTGACCAACGTTGTGACGGGGCAAACCGTTACCGTGACCAAGACGCTGGACGTTTATACCGATGCCGTCGCGGATATTCCCGATGTGACGGGCAGTGATGCCGCCGGTCCCGAAGATACGGATATCCCGCTGCACCTGACCACGGCCGTGCGCGATACCGACGGTTCCGAAGAGATCACCAGCGTGATCATCAGCGGCGTGCCGGCAGGCGCGACCCTGAACCACGGGACGGATCTCGGCGGCGGTGTCTGGCAACTGACGCAGGCGGATCTTGTCGGCCTGACGATCAGACCGCCCGAAAACTGGTCCGGTTCCTTCCCGCTGACGGTCACGTCCACCGCAACGGAAGTGAACCTCTCCGACAGCGAATTCGATTTCACGAACAACGAAGCGCAGAACTCCGTTGACATCATCGTCACCGTGACGCCGGTGGCCGACCTTCCGAAACTGGAAGTCAAAGACGCCGAGGTGAAGGAAGACGGTTCCGTTGCGCTGGAGATCAAGGCCGAGCTGGTCGATACCGACGGTTCCGAAGTCCTGATCGTGAAAATCGAAGGCATCCAGCCCGGCTGGGGCGTGGATACCTCCGTCTCCGGCGGTACCTATGACAGCACCACGGGCACGTGGGAACTGCAACTGCCGGCCGGTGTGACCAGCTTCTCCGGCGGCCCGACGCTTTCTCCGCCTGCCGACAGCGATGTGGACCTGACGGGTCTGACCGTCACGGCCGCCGCGCAGGAAATGGACGGCGCGACCCCCGTGGGCGCGCCCGCAACCGTCACCGATACGATCGACGTGATCGTCGATGCCGTGATCGATGCGCCGTCGCTGGATGTTGCGGACATCACCGTGCCGGAAGATACGGAGGTTGATCTCAATATCAAAACCGCAACGGGCGAGAGCGCGGACGGCACCGATGACGGTTCCGAAGCGATCACTTCCGTTGTCATCAGCGGCGTGCCGGACGGCTTTATGCTGTCTGCCGGCACCAAAGACCCTGTAACGGGCGACTGGACGCTGACGCAGGCGCAACTGGCCGACCTGAAGCTGACCCCGCCGACCAACTGGTCCGGTACGGTGGAACTGACCGTAACCTCCTATGCCGAGGAAACGACGCTGGGCGGTGTCGAGTATGATTACGACGACAACAATGCCAGCGTGACCAAAACGCTGAAAGTCACCTTCACGCCGGAAGCCGATCCGCCGACGCTGACCGTTGCCGACGAATTTGTGAAGGAAGATTCTTCCGTCCAGCTGGATATCAGCGCGACGGTCAACGATCCGGCCGAATTCCTGACCATCAAGATCGAAGGCATCCAGCCCGGCTGGGGCGTGGATACCTCCACCTCCGGCGGTATCTATGACAGCACGACGGGCACGTGGGAAATTACCCTGATGCCGGGCCAGAACTATGTTGGCGGCCCGATCTTCAGCCCGCCCGCCGACAGCGATGCGGATCTGACGGGTCTGGTCGTGACCGCAACCTCGACCGATCCCTACGGCAACGAGGCTTCCGTCAACCAGACGGTCAAAATCGTCGTCGATGCCGTCATTGACGCGCCGACGCTGACCGTTTCTTCGCCGGGCGGCGAGGAAGGCGATGAAATCCCGCTGATCATCGACACGCAGACGGGCGAAAGCCTGGACGGTTCCGATGACGGTTCCGAAGTGATCACGAGCATCAAGATCAGCGGCCTGCCTGCCGGCTTCTCCCTCTCCGCAGGGACGGATCTGGGCGGCGGCGTCTGGGAACTGAAACCGGAAGACCTGGCGAATCTGAAACTGATCACGCCGTCCAAATGGTCCAACGGCGCGATCGAACTGACGGTTGCCGTGACCTCGACGGAAGCGAACCTCTCCGGCGAGGAAGTGGAATTCTTCGACAACCAGATGACGGTGACCCAGAAACTGAGCGTCAATATCGAATACGATGACGTTCCGGAGATTGTCGATCCGGCTGCCAAGATTGTGGATGAAACGGACTTCGATACGGGCGCCATCACCGTGAGCGGCACGATCCATGCCGACTTCTTCCGTGACGGGCCCGGCACGTTCTCGCCGACGGGCCAAAGCAGCTTCAGCTACACCGGCTCCGTGGCCGGCACCGAGCTGACCTCCGAAGGCCATCCGGTAACGGTGACGCTCTCCGGCAATACCTATACGGGTACGGCTAACGGCGCGACGGTCTTTACGCTGACCATCCTGCCGTCGGGCGCCTATACCTTCAACCTGCTCGGCACGCTGGATCATGCGGACGGCAGCGATCCGAACGATGCGATCAACCTGCAATTCGGCATCACCGCCACCGACAGCGACGGCGACTTTGACACCACGACCCTGACGATCAAGGTGCTGGATGACGGCGTGACGGCATTCGACGACCACAACGCCTTCGATATCGAGGCGGGCAGCACGACCGGTAACGTGATTACCGGCCTGAACGGCGGCCCGGGTGCGGCGGATGACCTCAGCCAGGACGATACGAACACGGTGACGAAAGTCGCCTTCGGCACGACCGAGGTGGAAGTTCCCGCGGGCGGTTCCGCGACGATCGACGGCAACTACGGTACGCTGGAGATCTTCTCCGACGGTTCCTATACCTATACGCTCTTCCCGGGCGCGGGTACGGGTTCGGTCACGCTGGAACACGACTTTGACGGCAGCGTCGAATTCCCCGATCTGACGGAAGGCGTGAAATACACCGGCACGGAAGCGCTGGGCGTGTTGGCCTCCGACATTACGGTCGGCCACGGCACGACGGCAACCGTTACCTTCGTCAGCGAAGGCGCCGGTTATTCCAACACCATGGGTGCCTATGTTGTTGATCCCGTCACGGGCGTGATCAGCGCGACCAGCATCCTGTTCACCAACGGCAACGCCATTACCCCGGGTGATACGGCAACGTTCGATATCCCCGCAGGCGGCGGCCAGCTCGGCTTCTTCATCATTGCCGACGGCTACAGCCATAACGGCGGCTATCCGGGCATCGATTTCAGCACCGGTACGCTGTCCTTCGTGAATACGAAGACGGGCCAGCCCGCCACGATCCACGACAGTGCGGCGGATATTGCGCTGATCTACACCAATCCCCACGGTGTTGAAACCACGCTGTCCGGCCCCGTGTATCACACGACGCTGCGCGGCGGTTCTGCGGATATCAACCCCGATGGCGAAATCCACACCCTGTCCGGCGCGGATACGGTCGGCGATACCGATACGCTGCGTATCGGCTTTGAAGACCTGCCGAACCTCGGCGATACCGACTACGAAGATTTCATCTTCGATCTGGTCGTGAACGACGCCGTTGTGCCGGGCACGGGCGACCAGCCGACCGACCAGTTCGTCTATACCCTGACGGACGGCGACGGCGACAGCGATACGGCGATCCTGCATCTGGAAGGCCTGAAGCCGACCCTTATCGTGGGCGAAAACGTGGATGACAATTCCACCTCCACCGTGCCCTATGAAGTGGGTGACGGTACCGGCGTGATCACGGGCGGCAAGGCCAGCGACATCCTTATCGGTGACGTCGGCGGCGCATCCCAGATCAACCAGGAAAAAGACTACAACATCGTCCTGGTGCTGGATATCAGCGGCAGTATGGGTTCCAAAACGGATCCGAAATCCAAATACTCCCTGCTGATGAATGCGGTTAAAAACCTCATCGCGGACTTCCACGACTATAACGGCGGTGATGTGAAGGTTCACATCGTGCCGTTCTCCACGACCGCGCTTGCGGGCGGGACGTTTGAAGTGACGACCGATGCGGGCTATGAAGACGCCATTCGTTTCATCAGCAACATGAGCAATTCGGGCGGTTACACCAACTACGAATCCGCATTGCAGGCGGCCATCGGCTGGCTGAAAGGCGATCAGCCGATTGACGGCGCGGAAACATATACGTATTTCGTCAGCGATGGCGAACCGAACCGTTATGTATCCAACTCCAACAGCGCGGCGAGCGGTTCCGAAACCGAATCCATGAACCAGATCCGCGGTACGGACGGTACGAACGAGATCGCGGAACTGAAATCGCTCAGCACGGAAGTGATCGGCGTTGGTATCAACATCGGCTCCAAGATCAACAACATCAACGAGATCGACAGCAACGGCATCTCGCTGAACATTGATGATCCGAACGAGCTTTCCGCGGCACTCGCCGGCGCAAGCCCGCTGCACCAGTTGAGCGATGTCGGTAACGACACGCTGGTCGGCGGCGACGGTCAGGATCTCATTTTCGGTGATGCGGTCAATACCGACAGCCTTGCCACGGCCTATGGCATCGACCTGCCGCCGGGTTCCGGCTGGGAAGTTTTCGCCCAGCTTGAATCAGGGGCCAGCGCCGCTGCGCCGGGCTGGAGCCGTGCCGATACGATCGAGTATATCCGCGCCCATGCGGAAGAGCTGGCGGCCGAATCCACGGGTTCGGGCAACAGCACCCGCGGCGGTGGCGATGACGTGATCTACGGCGGTGCCGGCGACGATATCATCTTCGGTCAGGAAGGTGATGACGTGATCTACGGCGGCCTTGGCAACGATGTGCTCTACGGTGGTTCCGGTGCCGACAGCTTCGTCTTTATGGACGCAAATGAAGGCGTGGATACCATCAAGGACTTCAACGTCGCGGAAGGGGATGTTCTGGATATCAGCAATATCCTGTCCGGCTTCGACCCGCTGACGGACGCGTTGACGAATTATGTCAATGTCGTTCATAACGGCGCCGATACGGTTGTTCAGGTGGATGTCACGGGCACCGGCGCGAACTTCCAGACCATTGCCGTTCTGGAGGGCGTTAGTGTGGACCTTGATACATTGACAACTAACGGTAATTTGATTGCGTAACCATTCGTAATCGTGTAAGCATGAGGCTGCGGTTTTCCCCCGCAGCCTCATTTGCATATAATCTAATCAATCGTTTCCGTACTGAAATAAAAGGGCAAGACTATGAAGAACAAACTCATTGCATTGTGCGCAGCATCGGTGCTCAGCCTATCGCTTTCCGCTGTCGCGCTCGCATCCGGTGAAGACAACAACCTCACTCTGCAAGATGCGGTTGCAAAGGGCGTTCTGACCCATCCGTTCTACGGCGTTGTCGCGAATGACAGCCTTGCCACCCGCGAGGAACTGTCGCAGGCGCGCGCGCTGTACAAGCCTTCCATCGACCTGCGCGCCGAAAGCGGCTGGGAGCGTACGGATTCCCCGACGATCAACGATGAAAACATGTGGCGCAACCGCGCGTCCCTGACCCTGACGCAGCTGCTGTTTGACGGCAAGGGCACGATCAGCGAAATCAATCGCCAGAAGGCGCGCGTTGAATCCACCGCCAACCGCGTGGGCGAAGTCGCCGAATTCATCGCGCTGGATATCGTGGAAGCCTATCTGGAAGTATTGCGCCAGCGCGACCTGCTCGCCATTTCCCGCGCGAACGTGGAAGACCACATTAAAATTCTTGAAACCATCCGCACCGGCGCGCAAGCCGGTACGGTAACGGAAGGCGACGTATCGCAGGCGCTGGCCCGCCAGGCACAGGCGCGCGCGACCGCGTCCTCCACCGAACAGGCGCTGCGCGAAGCGGAAGCGCTGTTCATCCAGAAAGTCGGCGATATGCCCGGCAGCATGGCTTTCCCCGACATTCCGCGCGACCGCCTGCCGGCAAGCGTGGAAGATGCGGTACGTCAGGCTGTTACGCAAAGCCCGACGCTGGCCGTTTATGAATCCGACATCAAGGTCGCACAGGCCGAATTCGAAGGCTCCGGCGCCACGCTCTACCCGACGGTCGAGCTGCAGGCCAATGCCACGGTCGGTAACGATCTCGACGGTATCGACGGCAGCGACAACCGCCAGTCCGTTCTGGCCGTCATGCGCTGGAACCTCTATCGCGGCGGCGGCGATCAGGCCCGCCAGCGCGAGTTCATGCACCGTCATGCCATCTCCAAGGAACGCCGCGCCGATGCCGCACGTCAGGTTGAAAAAGACATGCGCGACACCTGGGCCGGCATGCTGGCCGCTGCCGAGCGCGCGCAGCAGTTCCTGGAACAGGCCAATGCAAACGAAAAGGTTGTGAACGTCTATCTCGACCAGTTCAGCCTTGACCGCCGCACGCTGCTGGATGTTCTGGACTCCCAGAACGAATTGTTCGTTTCCCGTTCCAGCCACGTCAACGCGCTTTATACCGAAATGTTCGCGGTCTTCCGCGTGCTGGCGCTGAAAGGCGAATTGCTGAGCACGCTGGGCGTTGCAAAACCCCGCGAAGCCAAAGTGGATATGGAGTAAGACGCCGGCCCGCCGGCTCAGGGGGACGTTAGACTTTGGTAACGGACAACCAACATTCGGATGCCGGTCAAGCTTCCGCCGCTGCGGCGGGCAATGCGCCGGATCAACCATCGGAAAAAGCCGCTCCGGCCAGTGATGCCGCGGGCGGCTTTTCCGCATCTGCCGCCAAACCTGCGGACAACCCCGCACAGGCGGCAGAGGACGACGGCGCCGCCTGGCCGCTGGAGGCCGAACGCCTGTCGCTGGACGATCCGCTCATGGAATGTCTGGCTATTCTGGCCGCCCATTACGGCCGCCGCACGACGGCGGTGGCGCTGTCTGCCGGTCTGCCGCTGCACGGAGAGCAAATGGCATCCCCCGCCGCCTTTGTCCGGGCCGCCGACCGCATCAATATGACGGCACGCATGGTGCGCCGACCGCTGAAAGACCTTGTCGCCAGCCCGAATCTGCCCTGTATTGTGGTGTTGAAAAACAACGAAGCCTGCATCCTGCACGGGCGCGGCAAAAAGGGCGTGGCGCTGACCTTCCCCGAAACGCCGGATACGATCACCGAGATTTCGCCCGCGGAATTGCAGATGCGCTACAAAGGCTATGCCTTTTTCGTGCGTCCGCGCGGCAATCTTGACCGCCGCGCCGGCCCTGCCGAGATCGAAACGGGCCGCGACTGGTTTTGGGGCGCGATCTGGCGGCACAAAAAGATTTATTATGAAGTCATGCTCGCGGCCGTGGTCGTGAACCTTCTGGCCGTGGCCAGCCCGCTGTTTACGATGAACGTCTATGACCGCGTTATTCCCAATGCGGCCTATCCGACGCTCTGGGTGCTCGCCATCGGCGTGACGATTGCCTATGTTTTCGATTTTATCCTGAAAAACCTGCGCTCCCACTTTGTCGATACGGCGGGGCGCAAGGCGGACAATACCATCGCCGCGCGCATTTTCGAACAAATGCTGGCCATGAAAATGGCCGCGCGCCCGCCCAGCGTCGGCGTGCATGCCGCGAACCTCAAGGAATTCGAAACCTTGCGGGATTTCTTTACCTCCGCCACCATTATCGCGGTGATCGATTTCCCCTTCATCATCCTGTTCATCCTGCTGATCTGGATGATCGCGGGGCCGGTGGCGATCGTGCCGGCCGTGCTGGTGCCTATTGTGATCGGTGTCGGCATCATGCTGCAAAAACCGCTGGATAAAGTCGTCAAGGAATCCATGCGCGAAGGCGCTTTCAAAAGCGCGCTGATTTTCGAAACCCTCAGCGGCCTTGAAACCATCAAGGCGCAGGCCGCCGAAGGCCATATGCAGCGCAAATGGGAAGAGCTGAACGAAATTACCTCCCGCACGCATGTGAAGGCGCGCACGATTTCCGCCTTCGGGCTGAACGTCGCGGGGCTGGCGGCGGGGTTGACCTCCGTCGGCATGGTGATTTACGGCACCTATCTGATCGGCGAGGGGGATATCACCATGGGGGCGCTGATTGCCGCCGTGATCCTTTCGGGCCGCGCCATGGCGCCGCTTGCCTCCGTTGCCGCGATTTTGACCAAATTCAGCCAGTCCAAGGAATCGCTGGTGCGTTTGAACGAGCTGATGCGCGCGCCCGTGGAGCGTCCGGCGGGGCAGACGTTTATTTCCATGCCCGTGATGAAAGGGCAAATCGATTTTCGCGATGTGGTGTTTCGCTACCCCGAGCAAAAAACGCCCGCGCTGAACAATGTTTCCTTCAGCATCGCGCCGGGCGAGCATGTAGGGATTATCGGTGCCGTCGGTTCCGGCAAAACGACCATCGAGCGTCTGATTCTGAACCTTTATCAGCCCGAAAGCGGCTCCGTGCAGATTGACGGCGTGGATGTGCGCCAGCTCGACCCTGCCGACCTGCGCCGCAATATCGGCGTGGTGCAGCAAACGCCCTATCTGTTCTTCGGCACGGTGCGCGAAAATATCACGCTCGGCCATGAATCCGTGCCTGACAGCGCCGTCATTCGCGCGGCGGAAATGGCGGGTGTCATGAACTTCCTGCGCGATTCCGAAGCGGGGCTGGATACGCAGGTGGGCGAGCGCGGCGAAAGCCTTTCCGGCGGCCAGCGTCAGGCCATCGCCATTGCGCGCGCGTTGCTGTACGATCCGCCCATTTTGCTGCTGGACGAGCCGACGGCCTCCATCGATCCCGGCTCCGAACGCCGCCTTTACGGCCACCTGAAAGAGCTGATCCAGGGCAAAACCATTTTGCTGGTCACGCATAAAAGCGCCGTGCTGGGGCTGGTGGACAAACTGATCCTGATGGACCGCGGCCGCATTGTCGCGGCGGGTCCGCGCGACGATATTATCCGCAAACTGCAAACCGGCGCCTTTACCGCGCCGCCGAAAGCGGAGGGTGGTTAAGCCATGACCGCAAGCGACGACAATAAAAAAGCCGATTACAGTGCTTTCGATTTGCGCAAATTCGACCTGACGCGCAAATACGACGATGATTTTTCCCCCGCCGACGGCATTTCGTGGTTCAACCACGCGCTGCTTTATACCATCGCGGGGCTGCTGTTTTTGTTCATCATCTGGGCGAATTTCGCCGAGCTGGAGGAAGTCGCGCGCGGGCAGGGGCAGGTCGTGCCTTCGTCCGAAGTGCAGGTGATCCAGAGTCTGGAAGGCGGATTGATCGAGGCTTTTCTTGTGAAGGAAGGCGACCGCGTGGAAAAAGGCCAGCCGATTTTGCGCCTGCATAACGAACAGGCCAAATCCGACCTTGGCTCCACGCAGCAAAAATATCTGGGCATCCTCGCCTCCATCACGCGCCTGCAGGCGGAAGCGGACGGCAAGGATACGGTGGAATTCCCCGATAACGTCATGACCGGCGTGCCGCAATCCGTGCGCGCGGAGCTGGATGCCTTTGCCGCCAACCGCAAGCAGCGCAGGGACCAGCTGAGCGTACTGGAACAGCAAAAATCGCAGCGCGAACAGGAAGTCGCCGAATTGCGTCGCCGCATCGCCGATATTTCAAACGTTTTGAAACTGGCGGAGGACGAGCGCAACATGGTCGCCCCGATGGTGGAACGCGGCGCGGCGAATAAAATGGAGTTGTTGCAGATCGAACGCAATATCGCCCAGCAACGCGCGGAGCTGAACGGCTTGCGTCTGGCCCTGCCGCGCACCGAAGCCTCCGTCCGCGAGGCGCAGGAGCGAATCAACGAAGTCAACAGCGGTTTCCGCGCCACGGCACAGCGCGAACTGACCGAAAAAACGGTGGAGCTGAACGCGATCAAGGAATCGCTCACGGCCTATGCGGACCGCACGGAGCGCACGGAAATCAAATCCCCCATGACGGGGATCGTGCAGGATATCAAGATCAAGACCATCGGCGCGGTTGCCAAAGCGGGCGAAACGATCATGGAAATCGTGCCGCTGGATGATGATCTGGTGATCGAGGCGCGCATCAAACCTTCCGATATCGCCTTTATCCATGTGGGACAAAAGGCCGTGGTGCGTTTGTCAGCCTATGATTTTTCCATTTACGGCGCGCTGGAAGGAAAGGTGACGGATATCAGTGCCGACAGCTTTACGAACGACAAGGGCGAAAGCTTCTATCGCGTGCGCGTCAGCACCGAGCGCGGCAAGATCCAGAAAGCCGGCACCGAATACGAGATCAAGCCCGGCATGCAGGCCACCGTGGATGTCATCACGGGTGAAAAAACCGTGATGCACTACCTGCTCAAACCCTTCGTCAAAGCCTCCCAAACCGCGCTTCGGGAGCGTTGATCCACAAAAAAGCCGGTCTTTCCAGACCGGCTTTTTTGTTGTCGCTTTCAAGCCTGTCAGCCAAGCGCTTTTTCCAGCTCCGGCAGGGCGGTGAAAAGATCCTGTACAAGGCCGTAATCGGCGATCTGGAAGATCGGGGCTTCGCCGTCCTTGTTGATGGCGACGATGACCTTGGAATCCTTCATGCCCGCAAGGTGCTGGATCGCGCCGGAAATGCCGACGGCGATGTAAAGTTCGGGCGCCACGACCTTGCCGGTCTGGCCGACCTGATAATCGTTCGGCACAAAGCCCGCATCGACGGCCGCGCGGGACGCGCCGACGGCAGCGCCGAGCTTGTCGGCCACGGCCTCGATCAGCTTGAAGTTATCGCCGCTGCCCATGCCGCGGCCGCCCGAGACGACGACGCGCGCGGCGGTCAGCTCCGGCCGCTCCGATTTGGTCAGTTCCTGCGACACAAAGGCGGTCAGGCCGCTGTCGCCCGCCGCGTCGGTTTTTTCAATCGCGGCGCTGCCGCCTTCGGCGGGCGCGGCATCGAAGGCCGTCGTGCGTACGGTCATGACCTTGATCTTGTCATTCGATTTTACCGTTGCGAAGGCATTGCCCGCATAGATGGGACGCACGAAAGTATCCGCGCTTTCAATCCCGCTGACATCGGAAAGCGGCTGCACATCGAGCAGTGCGCCGACGCGGGGCAGCATGTTCTTGCCCGTCGTGGTCGCAGGGGCAAGGACATAGCCGTAGGCGGGCGCATGTTTTGCCACCAGCGCGGCCACGTTTTCCGCCAGCTGGTGCGCATAGGCGGCATCATCGGCGACGATGACCTTGGCAATGCCGGGGATTTTCGCGGCAGCATCGGCGGCGGCGGCGCAATTGTGCCCCGCGACCAGAATATCCGTTTCGCCCAGTTTTTGCGCGGCGGTGACGGCGGCGAGGGTGGCGGGCTTGATGCCGGCGTTATCGTGTTCTGCAATCAAAAGGACGCGCATGTTAAATCACCTTTGCTTCGTTTTTCAGTTTGTCCACCAGCTCGGCCACATCCTTGACCTTGATGCCGGCCTGACGCACGGGCGGTTCGGATACCGACATCACCTGCGTGCGCGGCGCGATATCCACGCCGAGGTCGGCGGGCGTGACGGTCGTCAGCGGCTTTTGCTTTGCCTTCATGATATTGGGCAGGGAGGCATAGCGCGGCTCGTTCAGGCGCAGGTCGGTCGTCACCACGGCGGGCAGCTTGATGGACAGGGTTTCAAGGCCGCCGTCGATCTCGCGCGTGACCTTCAGGCTCTCGCCGTCCTTTTCAACCTTGGAGGCAAAAGTGCCCTGACCCCAGCCGAGCAGGGCGGAGAGCATCTGGCCCGTCTGGTTGTTGTCGCCATCGATGGACTGCTTGCCGAGGATGACAAGGTTCGGGTTTTCCTGCGCGATGAGTTTTTGCAAAATCTTGGCCACGCCCAGCGGTTCGACGATGTCATCCGTCTGCACCAGAATGGCCTTGTCCGCGCCCATGGCAAGGGCGGTGCGCAGCGTTTCCTGCGCCTGTGCGGGGCCGATGCTGACGGCAACGATTTCGGCCGCGATGCCTTTTTCTTTCAGGCGGACGGCTTCTTCGACGGCAATCTCGCAAAACGGGTTCATCGACATTTTGACGTTGGCGAGTTCCACGCCGCTCCGGTCGCTTTTGACACGGATTTTGACGTTGTAATCCACCACGCGCTTGACGGGCACAAGAATTTTCATATTATCCTCTTTGTTTGGGCGGAGGCTTTCATGCCGCGCGGCCGCTGGCAAAAACGCGCAAAAAAAGACCCCCTCGAAAGTGGCTCAGCATAGCACCTCGAGGGGGTCTTTTAAAGCCGGATTTACGGCCAAATATTCAGCTTATTCAGCCGGTTGCGCCTCTGCCGTCGCATCGGAAGCGCTGGCCGGCGCGGTTTGCTGGCCATCCACATCGGCGGCGACTTTCAGGCTGATGATCTTGTCGGGATTGGCCGGCGGTTCGCCCTTGGCAATCGCATCGACAAAGCTCATGCCGTCCACGACTTCACCGATGATGGTGTATTTACCGTCGAGGAAGGGCGTATCGACAAAGTTGATGAAGAACTGGCTGTCGGCGCTGTCCGGGTTATCGGCGCGGGCCATGCCCACCGTGCCGCGCTTGAAGTTTTCGGAAGAGAATTCCGCCTTCAGGTTCTGGCCGCTGCCGCCGCGACCGGTGCCGGTCGGGTCACCCGTCTGGGCCATAAAGCCTTGAATGACGCGGTGGAAAATGATGCCGTCATAAAAACCGCTGCGGGTCAGTTCCTTGATGCGCGCCACATGGTTGGGGGCGAGATCGGGGCGCAGCTTGATGGTGACAGTGCCGTTTTTCAGCTGCATGTAAAGGGTGTTTTCAGGATCGGTCGGGGTTGCCGCATGTGCGGTACCAGCCATCATGAACAAGGCGGCCAACAGGCCAAGAATTTGCGTTTTCATGTTTTTCCTCAAGGTTTTCAGGTTTTTAAAGCGCTGTCGTCAAGCCGCGAGGCTGACTTTGACGATTTTATCGGGACTTGCCGGCGGTTCGCCAACGGCGATGCCGTCAATAAGTTCCATGCCCTCGGTCACTTGTCCCCAGACGGTATATTCGCCGTTCAAGTGCGGCGTGTCGCCGAAGGTGATAAAAAACTGGCTGTCGCCGCTGTTGGGGTCCATGGCGCGCGCCATGCCCACCGTGCCGCGGGTAAAGGGCGTATCGGTAAATTCGGCGGGCAGTTTCGTGCCGCTGCCGCCGTAGCCTGTGCCCTGCGGGCAACCGGTCTGCGCCATGAAACCGGGGATGACGCGGTGGAACGGCAGGCCGTCGTAGAAACCTTCCGCGATCAGTTGCTTGATGCGCGCGACATGCTTCGGGGCAAGGTCGGGGCGCAGTTCGATGGTGACGGTGCCGCTGCTTAATTCAAGATAGGCGATGTTTTCTTTATCAGACACGGTTTGGCTGCTCCTTTTTTATATGCGGTGTCGTGGCGCCGGATCAGAAAAATTCGGGGAATTTTTTCTCGGTATCCAGTTTCATTTTGCGGATGGCGTAAATGCTTTCATGCGCGGGGGCAAGACGCGCGGCATGATCCCAGAACAGGAAGGCTTCCGTCATGCGGTTGTTCTGATACTCCGTGCCGCCCAGATCGAAGAAGGGGTTGACCAGGCGCGGGTTGTTCTCCAGCGCGGTGATGATGTAATCATAAGCCTGTTTCAGCAGCACCTTGTCTTCTTCCGTATGGTCGAGCTTTGCAAAAATGACCTTGCGGATGTGCTGCGCCTTGAAATAGTCGAGCAAATAGCCTTTGTCGCCGACTTTGTCCTTGTAGCTGTCCATCACGTTCAGGAATTTGGCAAGATCCGCCTCGTTCGCGGGGGAGCGCGTGACGGCAAAATAAATCTGCTGGTCGAAACCCTCGGCGGAAAGGAAGCCGGCTTTCAGCACGCTTTCATGATATTTTTGCGTTTCCGCGCCCGTCAACATCAGCGGCACTTCGGCGGCGACCATGAAGGCATGGGCATATTGCTCTTCCTCGATCAGCTTGCCGATTTGTTCTTTGAGCGCATTCATATCCGGCATCGGGGTTTTTAGCCCGCGTTCCATCAGCGCGTTGATGGCGGGGTCGCTGCTGAGTTTCATCGTATAGCCTTCCGGCATTGTCGGCGCATTGTCGGCGCTCACGCTGCTGGATTTCAGCTCCAGGACGGTCTGCGCATTCGTTTTACGCAGCACGTCGCGGTTGTTGTATTCCAGCGCGGCGAAGATATTGCTTTCTTTCAAAAGCGCATCCTCGATCACCGGATGGATGGCGGTTTCATAGGCAAGATAGCGTTTGTAAGCCTTTTTGAAGGCAGGCGCCAGCGTGCCTTCGCGCGTTTTATAGGCCGCAAGGTCAAGGGGATCCTTTTGCTTGGGGAAGAAAACGGTTTTGCCGTCTTCCTTGCGCTTGTCCATCAGATAGGCGGTGCGGGTATTGGCATTGGTGCTGAAGGCCATGTCGAGGTCGATGTCTTCCAGCGTGACCTTGTCCACCGCATCGCCGCCGGCCTCGCGCACGGCATTGTTCATTTTGATTTTCAGGGCAAGACGGCTGGTGCGCTCCGCATCATAAAACATCGGCACGGCATGCAGCGGATGCACCATATAGGTTTTGGCGGCATGGTCGAAAACGACCAGCGTCTTGGCGGCGAAATTGTAAATGCGTTCCGCCGTGCCGAAGCGCACGCTGATGAAATCGGGATAGAAGGTGATCGTCTCCTCCGTCACGACGGGCGGCTTGGCGGCATCCGCAGGCGTGAAGGTGACGGTGCGCTTCATGTTCAGGACAAGGCTTTCCGCAGCCGCGGGCTGCGCGAAGAACAAAGCCGTCATGAAAAAGGTCAAAAGGAAATAGGCCGTCGGGCGTGTCATAAAATCTTCTCCTGCGGATGGATCCATCGGGGTATTTTAAAGCAGTTTGCGGCAGAACAACAAGGCGGCAATGGCGCGGATATTGTGCAGCAATTATATTAATCATCTGTTAAATCAGGCGGATGAACAAATCAAGTCTTGCGGGTAAATGCGCCACGGTATAGCTTTGGTCAAGGGTTAACATGCCGCCACGGGCGGGAGAAAGCGCCGAGATGCTGTTTATCATAACAACACTGAGCCTGCTGCTCGATATTTATTTCTGGATCCTGATCCTGACGGTGGTGGTCAGCTGGCTGGTGGCCTTTAATGTCATCAATACGCGCAACAAGGCCGTGTATAAATTCTGCCAGCTGCTGAATATGGCAACCGAGCCGCTGGTGCGGCGCTTGCGCAAATTCATCCCGCCGATGGGCGGATTCGATTTTACGCCGATGGTCATTATCTTCGGCATTTACTTGCTGCAAAAAGGCCTGATGGAATACGCCCTTTATTTGCGGACGTATTAAGGGGCAAGACATAACCGGCGGGGAGCGGGACATGGTGATGAGCGAGCACAAGAACACGAAAGCATCCGGCACCATCATTGACGGCAAGGCCGTTGCCCGAAACCTCCGCGCCGCCATCAAGCATCATGTCGATGTGCTGATCGAAGACCATAAGATCATGCCGGGGCTGGCCGTCGTGCTGGTGGGGGATGATCCCGCCAGCCATATCTATGTGAACAACAAGGAAGCGGCGGCCAAACGCGTGGGCATGCGCAGTTTTGTGCACCGCCTGCCTAAAAACACTTCGCAGGATACGCTGATCGCGCTGTTGCAAAAGCTGAACAAGGATAAAAAAGTCCACGGCATTCTGGTGCAGCTGCCTTTGCCGAAACAGATCGATACCCATACCGTTTTGCGCCAGATCGACCCTGCCAAAGATGTGGACGGGCTGCATCTGGAGAATGCGGGGCGGCTGGCCTCGGGCATGGCGGGGCTGGTGCCCTGCACGCCGCTGGGCTGCCTTACGCTGATTAAAAACGTGGAGCCGAATTTGACCGGCCTGCATGCCGTGGTCATCGGCCGCTCCAACCTTGTCGGCAAGCCGATGGCGCAATTGCTGCTGAAGGAAAACTGCACGGTCACCATTGCCCATTCGCGCACGCCGCAGCTGCCGCATGTGGCGCGGCAGGCGGATATTCTGGTCGTCGCCGTCGGCAAGCCGCGTCTGGTCAAGGCCGATTGGGTCAAGCCGGGCGCGATTGTGATCGATGTCGGCATCAACCGCGAGGCGGAACGCATCGTCGGCGATGTGGATTTTCTCGACGTGCTGCCCGTGGCGGGATACATCACCCCCGTGCCGGGCGGCGTGGGGCCCATGACGATTGCCTGTCTGCTCGGCAATACGCTCGCCGCCTGCTGCCGCCAAAACGAGCTGACGGTGCCGGAGCTGCGCTAGTCCGCCGTATGGATGAGCCTTTTTACTGCCCCTGCGCCACGCTGTAGCCGCGTTTGCCGTCGAAGGTATAAAGGTTTTCGGTTTTGATGAAATCCATCCCCGATTGCGCAAGGGATTGCAGCAATTGCACGATCTGCGCATGCGTGACATCCGCGCCGTCATTGGCGGCGGTGAAGCGGCAGCGCCAATGGTCGCCTTTTTCCGCCTTTGCCGCGCTGTCGGGCCAGACGAGCAGCCCGCGGCTGTCGATGCTGGCAAGCTTCAGGCTGTTGCTGAGGGATTGCAATTGCGCCGCCAGATCGGCAACGGGTTTTTCATCGCGCCAGTGCAGGAAAACATCCACGCCGTGCAGTTTTTTCTCGCCAAGTTTCGGCAAGGAGACCTGCGGCATTTTAATGCCTTCCGTGCCCTTGGCGGCACTGACGGGGGCGAATTGCACGGGCTTCTGGCCGAGGCGTTCGATCACCGCATCGGCAAACTGGCGCGTATTGGCGCGGCGGCTGCTGATCTGCGGGTTGAAAATATCGCCGGTATGGATGCCGTCTTCCATGGTTTTCAGCCAGGCGTTCTGGATGGTATCGGCCACGTCATTTTGTTCCAGATGGCGCAGCATCAAAATCGCCGCATGCAGCAGGCCGGAGGGGTTGGCAATGCCCTGACCCGCGATATCGGGGGCGGAGCCGTGGATCGCCTCGAACATCGCGCCGTGTTGGCCGATGTTGAAGGAGCCGCAAAGCCCGACGGAACCGGATACTTCCGCCGCGATGTCGGAAAGAATGTCGCCGTACAGGTTTTCCGTGACCACAACGTCAAAAATATGCGGTGCGGCAGCGATTTTGGCGGCGCCGATATCGACGATCATGTGGTTTTTCTCGATATCGGGATATTCCTCGCCCACGCGGTTGAAGACGCGGTGGAACAGCCCGTCCGTCATTTTCATGATGTTGTCTTTGGAAATGCAGGTCACTTTCTTGCGGCCGTGCACGCGGGCATATTCGAAGGCGTAGCGGATGATGCGCTCCGATCCCGTTTCGGAGATCAGCTTCAAACACTGCGTCACGTTATCGGTCTGTTGGTGTTCGATGCCGGCGTAGAGGTCTTCCTCGTTCTCCCGCACGATAACCATGTCCATGGTCGGCTGCGTCGTGCGCACGAAGGGGTGATAGGAAACGCAAGGCCGGATATTGGCGAAAAGCGCCATGGATTTGCGCACCGTGACGTTCAGGCTTTTGAACCCGCCGCCCTGCGGCGTGGTGATGGGGGCCTTCAGGAAGCATTTGGTGCGGTTGAGACTTTCCCACGCGCTGTCCTCGATACCGGCGGCGACACCGCGCTGATAGACTTTTTCGCCGATCTCGATGGTTTCGATGTCAAGCTGCGCGCCCGCCTTGTCGAGGATATCCAGCGTGGCGGTCATGATCTCCGGGCCGATCCCGTCACCGTAGGCCACCGTGATGCTTTTTTTGCCGGACATGTTTATGCTCCCTTTATGTCGTGCTTTGTGCGTTTTGTTTTTTGGCGGGCATGCTCCCGAGCAGTATAAGATAACCCAGAAGTCCCGAAATAAAAGACCCGCAGATAATGCCGAGGCGGACATCGCGCAGTTTCTCGCCGGGCGGGAAGGCCAGTGTGCCGATGAACAAACTCATGGTCAAGCCGATGCCGCAGAGCAGCGACAGGCCGAAAAGCTGCCGCCAGACAAGATCGCGCGGCAAGGGCGCCAGCCCGCTTTTGATGGCCAGAAACAGCGCGCTGAAAACCCCGACGGGTTTGCCGAGCGCAAGTCCCAGCATCACCCCGCAGGCCAGCGGCGTTGTCAGCTGCGCGGGCGACAGCCCCTCCAGCGAAATGCCCGCATTGGCAAAAGCAAAGGCGGGCATGATGGCAAAGGCGACCCAGGGGTGCAGCGCATGCTCCATATGGTGCGTGTGCCTGACGGGAATGAAAAAGGCCGCCGCCACGCCGGCCAGCGTCGCATGCACGCCGGATTTCAGTACCGCGGCCCAGAGCACGAAAGACACCAGAATATAAATCGCGGGCCGCTGTACCCCGAACCGGTTCATGGCGAAAAGCGTGGTCAGGCACAGCGCCGCCATGGCCATGGCGCCGCCGGAGAGGCTGCCGGTGTAAAACAGGGCGATGATGACGATTGCGGCAAGGTCGTCAATCACGGCAATGGCGAGCAGCAGGACTTTGAGCGCAGGCGGCACGCGCGGGCCGAGCAGGGCAAGCACGCCGAGCGCAAAGGCGATGTCGGTGGCCGTGGGGATGGCCCAGCCTTCCATATTCTCCGGCGCGTTCAGGTTGACCAGAACGAAAACAAGGGCGGGCACGAGGATGCCGCCGAAAGCGGCAATCACGGGCAGCATGGCGCTCTGGAGGGTGGACAGCTCTCCTTCGCGGATCTCGCGGCGGACTTCCAGCCCGACCAGAAAAAAGAAAATCGCCATCAGCCCGTCGTTGATCCAGAGGTGCAGGGGCTTGTCCAGTCCCAGCGGGCCGACCTTGACGATGACGTCCATATTCACGAAGCCTTCGTACAGGCCGCGCAAGGGGGAATTGGTCATAATAATGGCCAGCAGCGCCGCGCAGATCAGCAAGAAGCCGCCAAGGGCTTCGGGCTGTTTCAGAAACTGGAGCCTTTTTGGAAGTTTGGCTGCATTGTCAGCGTACATTCGGGAAATCGCCTTGGGTGTTCGGGGCCGGTTACGAATGCCCGACATCATAATCCGTTCCACGGGCCGAAGAAAGAATTTTCGATATGTGACAAGCCTTTATGCCGCGTTTTCCCGCCGCAATACCTTGCATGGAAACCGGCGATCAATTATGTTTGAGCAAATTCCCTCTTTTGACCCGTGGTTCCCGAATATGTGCTTTTTACGCTTTTGCAGCCTTCTTCTTTTGATGGTGCTTTGGATGCCCGCTGCGGCCTTTGCGGCAGACGGGACGGTTGCGGACATGACGGGCCATTGGACGGGCTGGGTGGCGGTCGGGCTTTTTGCCGTCGCTTATGTCTTTATCATTGCGGAAGAACGCCTGCATTTGCGCAAGTCCAAACCCATTCTGGCGGCGGCGGGTTTCATGTGGATGCTGGTGGCCATGGCCTACCACAGCCTCGACCACGATCAGGACGCGGTCGAACTGCTGCGCCATAACGTGCTGGAATATGCGGAGCTGTTGCTGTTCCTGCTGGTGGCGATGGTCTTTATCAATACCCTGACGGAACGCAATGTGTTTCAGGCGTTGCGCCACTGGCTGGTCACGCGCGGCTATTCGCTGCGGACGTTGTACTGGCTGACGGGGTTTTTCGCCTTTTTCATGTCGCCCGTGGCGGATAACCTGACGACGGCGCTGGTGCTCGGCACGGTAGCGATCGCCGTCGGCGCGGGCAATGCCGCCTTTGTGAGCGTCAGCTGCATTAGCATCGTCGTGGCGGCGAATGCGGGCGGGGCTTTCAGTCCCTTTGGCGACATTACGACGCTGATGGTCTGGCAAAAAGGCATTGTCGGCTTTTTTGAGTTCTTCGAGCTTTTCCTGCCGTCACTGATCAGCTGGCTGATTCCGGCGGCGCTGATGTCGCTCACCGTCCCCAAAACGGCGCCGGTTATTCCCGCCGAAGGCGCGCCGTCCATCAAGCGCGGCGGCATGGCGGTGCTTGTCATGTTCCTGGGCACGATTGCGCTGACGGTCGCGCTGCACCAGACGCTGCACCTGCCGCCGTTTCTGGGCATGATGACGGGGCTTGGCATCCTGACGATCTACAGCTATTTCATCCGTCTGGACGAGCTGCGCAGCTGGGAGCCGATCCAGCTGCCGGAAGTCGCGGATGTGAAACCCGCCAAAAAGCCGTTTGACATTTTCATCAGCATGAAGCGCGTGGAATGGGATACGCTGATGTTCTTTTACGGCGTGGTGCTCTGCGTCGGGGCGCTGGGCGCTTTCGGGTATCTGGCGAAAATGTCGGTGTTTTTCTACAACGACATCGGCCCGACCTGGGCGAATATTCTGGTGGGCTTCGCCTCGGCGATTGTGGACAATATTCCCGTGATGTTCGCGGTGCTGAGCATGCAGCCCGACATGTCGCATAACCAGTGGCTGCTGGTAACGCTGACGGCGGGGATTGGCGGTTCCATGCTCTCCATCGGCTCTGCCGCCGGCGTGGCGCTGATGGGACAGGCGCGGGGGATTTATACCTTTTTCTCGCATTTGAAATGGACCTGGGCCATCGTTCTGGGGTACGCCGCCGGTATTGCGGCGCATATCTGGCTCAACGGCCTCGGCCCTGCGCAATAACGGGAGGAACAGATGCTTCCACAGGAAATCATCCGCCGCAAACGTGACGGCCAGCAATTGTCCGAAGCGGAAATTCAGGAATTCATCGCCGGCGTGACGGCGGGCGAGATTACCGAAGGACAGGTGGCCGCCTTTTGCATGGCCACCCTGCTGAAGGGCATGGATATGGCGGAGCGCGTCGCGCTGACCAGCGCCATGGCGCGGTCGGGCACGGTGATGGACTGGAAAGACCTGAACCTGCCGGGCCCCATTCTGGACAAACATTCCACCGGCGGCGTGGGTGACAAGGTCAGTTTGATGCTCGCGCCCATCGTGGCGGCGCTGGGCGGTTTTGTGCCCATGCTGTCGGGCCGCGGGCTGGGGCATACGGGCGGCACGCTGGATAAAATGGATTCCATTCCGGGCTATGTCTCGCAGCCCGATACCGCGCTGTTCCGCAAAACGGTGCAGGAAACGGGCTGCGCCATTATCGGCGCGACGCCCGACCTTGCCCCTGCCGACCGCATCATCTATGCCATCCGCGATGTGACGGCCACGGTTGAATCGCTGGATCTGATCACGGCTTCGATCCTGTCCAAAAAACTGGCGGCGGGGCTGGATGGTCTGGTGATGGATGTGAAATTCGGCACGGGCGCCTTCATGCAAAAAGACGAAGATGCCGAAGCGCTGGCGAAAAGCATCGTCGGCGTGGCGAACGGCGCGGGTCTGCCCACCGTCGGCCTGCTGACCGATATGAACCAGGTGCTGGGCCGCACGGCGGGCAATGCCGTGGAGGTGCGCGAAGCCATTCAATACCTGCGCGGCGAACAGGTCGATCCGCGCCTGCACGAAGTTACGGCTTCGCTGACGGGCGAGCTTTTGATCCTCGGCAAACTGGCCACCGATATCCGCGACGCGCGCCAGAAAATCGCCACCGTGCTGGAAAACGGCAAGGCGGCGGAAAAATTCGCCCAGATGGTCGCGGCGCTGGGCGGGCCTGCGGATCTTATCGACAATCCCGACAAATATCTGGCGGCAGCGCCCGTTGTGCGCGATTTCCGCCCGCAAACGCCGGGCCGTGTCAGCGCCGTCAATACGCGCGCCATCGGCATCGGCATTGTCGAAATGGGCGGCGGCCGCGCCAAGCCGAGCGATACGGTGAACCATGCCGTGGGCCTGTCGAATATCGCCGCCGTGGGCGAGGAAGTCGGGCCGGGCGCGCGCCCCCTTGCCACCATCCATGCGAAGGATGAGGACAGCTGGCAGAAAATGGCCGAGACGCTGAAACGCGCGGTCATGATTTCCGACCGCCGCGCGGCGCAGGAAGACATTATTCGTTTGCGGGTGGCGGCATGACGGCGCTGTCGGCAAAAGATCTCAAAACACTCGCCAAACACGCGGCGGCGGCGCGGGACAATGCCTATTGCCCTTATTCCAACCATCCCGTCGGCGCGGCGATTGTCGCGGGCAGCGGCAAGGTCTATCTCGGCGCGAATGTCGAGGTGGCGCATTACAAAGGCGTGTGCGCCGAGGCCTCGGCCATTTCCGCCATGGTGTCGGCGGGGGAGCGGCAGATCCGCGCCGTGGTCGTCATCGGCCCCGCGATGGAATATCTTTGCACGCCCTGCGGCGATTGCCGCCAGCGGCTGCGTGAATTTTCGGATAATGAAACGCGCATCTATTCACTGTGGAAAGACGGCAGACTGGGCGCGACGCATAAAATGGCGGATTTGCTGCCCCTGTCTTTCGGGCCGGAAAATCTGGCGGAAATAGGGACGCTTCCCCCCAAAAAGCCCCGGGCAAAAACGGCGGACAACGGGAGAAAAAAAGCCAAACCTGCTGTAAAACGCACCCGTAAAACAACAAAGAAAACAATAAAAACAAAAACCGGCGACAAGAAAAATGACAGCAGCTCCCGAAAACTTCAGCCACGGCCTGCCCGATAGGCAGCGTCAGACGGTCATCGCCATCGCGGCGACGGCCACGGCTTATCTGTTGTTCAGCATCGGGGATGCCTGCACCAAGTTTGTGGCGCAGAAATTCCATTTTTCACAAATCGTTTTCAGCAACTGCACGGTCATCATCACCTTCATGGTGATCTACGGCATGCTACGCCACGGGCGGGATGCCTTTGTGGTGCGCAATGTGAAATGGGTGCTGATCCGCGCGGCGTTGTCGGTGGTGGTGGGGATATTGAACATCCTCTCCCTGCCGCATATTTCGCTGACCACGTTTTACACGCTGGTCTTTACCTCGCCCTTCTGGGTGGCGATCCTGTCGTCCTTTTTCCTGCGGGAAAAAATGGAAAAGGAAAAAATCATCATCATCCTGCTGTGTTTCTGCGTGATTTTGTTCATGTTCCGTCCGGGCAGCGGCATGTTCAATATCTGGTCGCTTTTCGTGCTTTGCGGGGCGTTTTTGTATTCGGCCTCGATGATCGTCATGCGCTATCTCGGCCCGCAGGAAAGCCGCACGATGATCATCATTTCCGGATCGGTGCTGAGCATGCTGGTTATTTTGCCCTTCCTGCCGTTCCATTTCATTCCGCCGTCGCTGCTGGATCTCGGCGTTTTCCTCATTATGGGTTCGCTTGGTTCCATCGGCATCATGTGCGTGGCCTTCGGCTTCCAGACCGCGCCCTCGGCCTCCACCGTTGCGCCGTACCATTATTCGCAAATGGTCTGGGGCGCGCTGCTGGGTTATTTCATTTTCGATGAAGTGCCGGAAAAAAGCACCATGCTGGGCGCCAGCGTCATCATCGGCGCGGGCCTGTACCTGATCTGGCGGGAAACGCGGCGGATGCCGGTTTAACCGGCGGCGCGGGTTATGCGCTGGCGGCCGTGTGCTGTTCTTCGTCGATTTTGCGGATGGTTTTCCACGCGCCCGCAACGTAATCCCAACCGGAAATCACCGTAATCGCGGTGGCCAGCAGGAAGCCGTATTTGCCGATGTCATAGGCATAGGGCACGTAAAGCTCGCCGTATTCGCCGCCGATCAGGAAGCCCATGAACAGCATCTGGATGGTCAGTTTCCATTTGCCGAGCAGGGAGATGGGCACGACGACATTGTAAAGCGCCATGAATTCGCGCACGCCGGAGATGAGGATCTCGCGCAGGTAAATGATGACGGCGGGAATGATCCAGACGCCTTCCAGACGGTCGAAGGCAATGAGCAGCATCAGCGCCGTGCCGACAAGCAGCTTGTCGGTGGAGGAATCAAGGAATTTGCCGAAAATGCTGGTCTGCCCCGTGGCGCGGGCGATGCGGCCGTCCAGAAAATCGGTCAGGCCCGCAAGCGTCCAGAGGAAAATGTTCAGCCACGCCGCCCATGCGGTATCGACGTAGAAAAGGTAGCTCATGACCGGAATGAGCGCCAACCGGTAGTAGCACAGCAGGTTCGGAACGGAGAGAAGCATGCTTTTGCGTGCCATGATGGGATACTGTCCTGTCTTTTTTTTATGGTTTTGTTAAATGTGCCCGGCCGGTTGCGGGGTGTTGCCGATTGTATCAGTCTTCGCCTTCGTGGAAAAAGCGGTAAATGCGCTCCGCCGCCGCTTTGCTGATACCGGCCACTTTTTGTAAATCAGCGATGCCCGCCTCGGCAACCGCTTTTGCGGAGCCGAAATGCAAAAGCAGCGCCTTTTTCCGCTTGGCGCCGATGCCCGGCACGGAATCCAGCGGGTTGTCGCCCAGGGCGCGGGTGCGGCGGGCGCGGTGAGACGTTATGGCAAAGCGATGCGCCTCGTCCCGCAACCGCTGGATAAAATAGAGTACCGGATCATCCGGCGGCAGCGTAAAGGGCGGACGCCCCGGCAGGAAAAAAGTTTCCCGTCCCGCATTGCGGTCGGGCCCCTTTGCCACGCCCACCACGGGAATGTCGGAAATGCCGAGATCGGCCAGCGCCTGCAAGGCGGCATTAAGCTGCCCCTGTCCGCCGTCGATGAGCAGCAGGTCGGGCCAGACCTTGGCCTCGGGCCGGATGTCGTCGTTTTTCATCAGCCCGGCAAAGCGGCGCGTCAGCATTTCGCGCATCATGGCGTAATCGTCGCCGGGCCTGAAATCGCCCTTGGCGTTGAATTTGCGATAGGCGTTTTTTTGAAAGCCTTCAGCCGTGGCGACGATCATGGCGCCCAGCGTCAGCGTGCCGCTCGTGTGGCTGTTATCGTAAACTTCCACCCGTTCGGGCGCGGCATCAAGGCCCAAAACGGCGGCGAGTTTTTCCAGCAGCACTTCCTGCGCTTCCTCCGTCGCCTGACGACGGGCCAGCGCCTCGCGCGCGTTTTTCAGCGCCATATCGACCAGCGTTTTTTTATCGCCTCTTTGCGGCACGGTCAGGGTGACTTTATGCCCCGCCTTGCCGCGCAGCGCCTCGGCCAGCACGTCCTTCGCGGCAATCTCCTCGCTCAGCACGATGTCGCGCGGGACCGGTTTGTTGGTGTAAAACTGCGCCATGAAGGCGGCCAGAATATCTCCCGTTTCCTCGTCCGCCTCGTGCCGCGGGAAATAGGCGCGGTTGCCGAAATTCTGCCCGGCGCGGAAGAAAAACACCTGCACGCAGGAACGCGCGCCCGCGCGGTAAATGACATGCACATCGGCGCTTTCCATGCCCTCCACATGCACGATCTGCTCCGCCTGTATTTGTGTCAGGGCGCGGATGCGGTCGCGATATTCGGCGGCTTCCTCGAAATCCATGCGGTCGCTGGCGGCCTGCATTTTGGCGGCGAAATCCTCCTGTATCTTGCGGCTGCGTCCTTCCAGAAAGGCGCGGGCCATATCGACCTGCGCGGCGTATTCCTCGCGGCTCACGCGGCCGACGCAGGGCGCGGTGCAGCGCTTGATCTGGTATTGCAAACAGGGGCGGGTGCGCAGGGAGAAAACATTGTCCGAACAATTGCGCAGCAAAAACGCCTTGTGCAGCACGGCCAGTGTTTCATTGACCGCATAGCCGGAGGCAAAGGGCCCGAAATATTCCCCCGCACGGTCGCGCGCGCCGCGATGCTTGGCCACCTGCGGAAAATCGTGGTCGCCGGTGATGAGGATATAGGGGAAGGATTTATCGTCGCGCAGCAGAATGTTGTAGCGGGGCTTCAGCTTCTTGATCAGGTTCGCTTCCAGCAACAGCGCTTCCGCTTCCGTATGCGTGGTGGTGAATTCCATGGTGGCTGTTGCCGCAATCATGCGCTGGATGCGGATGGCATGTTTTTGCGGCTGGGTATAGGCGGCCACGCGTTTTTTCAGGTTCTTGGCCTTGCCGACATAAAGCACATCGCCTGCCGCGTTCAGCATGCGGTACACCCCCGGCGCGCCGGGCAGTGTCTTGACAAAGGCGTCGATAATCGCCGCGCCTTTCAACGGGGGCTGTTGTTCCATGGGGGTTTGTACTTTACCAATCTAATCTATTGAAAAATATAGTATTCTTTCCGGCACTTTGGAAGCCCTGGGGAATAAAAAGCCCGCAGCCGGAGATCGGCCCGAAACCGCTGCGCCGCATGCTTGACGGTCCCGCCCAAAGCCTTTAGCGTATCCCCACCTTTTCGCAACACCATGACTTTGCGGCCCTGTGGCGGAACTGGTAGACGCACGCGACTTAAAATCGCGAGTTCGAAAGGACGTGCCGGTTCGATTCCGGCCAGGGCCACCACTTCAGACAAAAAACAATCACATCAAACAGGCTTCGCGCCGCGCTTGCGGGTGCGGCGGGCGGGGGTGTTTTCCTGCCGCACGTCGGTGGCGAGGGAAATATAGGCCGCCGCCGCCCAGGTCTGGATGATGCAGGCGGCGGGATAGGGGCGGGGGGCGGTATCGGCCGCGCCGCCTTGCGCGGTTTTGCGTGCATCGCCGGAAAAAAGTTCGGGGATTTTTTTGAAATGGCCGTAGGCGGCGCGCAGGCCCTCGGCAATTTTTTCGCTCAGGTCCCGGCGCCCGCGCCGGCGCATGCCGAGCGCCACCAGCGCCGTATCATGCGGCCAGACGGAGCCGCGATGATAGGACAGCGGATTATATCCCGCTCCTTCGGCCAGCGTGCGGATGCCGTAGCCTGAAAAACTGTCCGCCTGCATCAGCCGCGCGGCGGTTTTTTGCGCGCGGTCGTCGGGCACGATATCCGAGAGCAGGCAATGTCCCGCGTTGGAGGAAACAACGGCGCAGGGGCGGTTATTGCCATCCAGCGCCATGGCGTAACAGCTTTGGTTTTCCATCCAGAATTTGTCGTTGAAGTTCTTTTGCAGCTCCTGTGCGCGGGCGCGGTATTGACCGGCTGCCGCCGTATCGCCGCAAAGCGCGGCAAAAACGGCGCCTGCCTGTAGCGCTTCATAGGCATAGGCCTGCACTTCGCAGGTGGCGACGGGATCTTTTGCCAGTTGCTGCGGATCATCCGTCGAGAAAATGGAATCGGCGCTGTCTTTCCAGCATTGTTGCGTCAGGCCGTTTTTATCGTAGTGATAGCGCAGGAAGCCGCCGTTTGCCTGCATGTTGTTTTCGATCCAGTCGAGCGCTTTTTTCAGCTTTGGCCAGATGGCGCGGATGAAGGCATCGTCTTGCGTTTTCTTGTAGTATTCATGCGCCGTCATGACAAAAAGCGGCGTCGTATCCACGCCGCCGTAATAGGCGGCAAAGGGATTTTCGCCTGCGGCGGAGGCTTCGCCGAAACGCATTTCATGGAAAATCTTGCCGGGCTCCGCCTGACGGAAGGCGTTGGTTTCCGTCGCCTGATGTTCGGCCTGAAAGGCCAGCACGCCCTTGGCCAGCGGGGGGTAATGTTCCATCAGCAACAGGGCCGTGATCAGGGCATCGCGCCCGAAGGGGCAGGAAAACCACGGCAGCCCCGCATAGGGATAGGGCCCCGTGTCGAGATCGGTGATCATCACGGAAAGATCCGCCTGCGCGCGCTGCAAAATGTCATCGGCCTGCGGATCGTCCGCCGTCAGACGCGGGCCGTAGTCCCAGAGCTTTTCTTGATCGGCGGCGGATTGGCGCACCGCTTCCTCGAACTGTTCCTGCAAGGCGCCGGGCAGGCGCGTTTGCACATCGCCTGCGGCGAGATACAGCACATGGTTTTTTCCCGCCTGTGTTGCGGGCAGGTCGATGTCAAAAGTATCGCCCTGCCATGTGCCGCTGTGGGAAGCGTGCAAGCCTGTTTTGTAGGGTTTCTGCGTTGTCGCACCCGTGGCGGCAAGGGTCATGCCCTGCGCATGGCGGTCGATCGTGACATCTTTGCCGCGCAAAGGTTTTTGATCATGCGGCAGGGCGCGGGTGCGGGCGTCGCGCACGTCGAAAATATCGTCGCAGCCGGGAATGAAATGCGCCGAGACTTTGGCGGGCGTATCGCCCTGTGCGGCGATTTCAATGCGCCGGTAAAGATTGCCGTCGTAAAAGACATGGGCGCTGTCCACAATCTGCGCATCGCCGGTCACGGCAATGGTGAAAGCACGCACGAGCCGCATATCGTCGCGGTAAATGCCGCAGGGCGATTCCGCATCGGCCGGCAGGCTGCCGTGGGCATCGGCAAGCAAAAAACTGCGTCCGCTTTTGGCTGCCTGCATTTTTTCGATATCTGCTTCCATGTGGGGATTCTATGCCCGCGGGCGGATAAGTCAAGCAGGAGGGCACAGGTTGTCTTGCTGCGTTGCGGCGGCGTTTTTTTTTGCAGTGAACCTAACGGCATCCGGCCCGTTAATGTGCAAAACCGTAAAAAAAGGAGCCTTTGCCGTGCAAGATCAACATGAACCCGTCCGGTCCGCGCCGATGCAGACCTATGTAATGCTGACGCGTCTTATATGCGAAGAGGTGCATCCCAGCTTTGAAATCAAAAAGCGGGAAAAGAATATGGTGGATAAGGTGCGTGCCTATGTGCCGACGGTCACATGGCGCGCCAATTATGCCGTCACGGGCCCGTGGGATTATCTGGATATTTTCGAAGCCGGCAGTCTTGATGATGCCATGAAGGTTTCGGCGCTGGTGCGTTATTACGGCGGCGCGCATACGGAGTTATGGCCGATGACACCCTGGGAGAGATTTGAAAAAAACATTCAGGATCTGGCGCAGGTGATGGAGAAATAATTCGCTGCGGAACCAAAGAATGACCTGTCTGTTGACCCGCCATAACCCCTGCAATGAAAGGAACAGGCTATGGCAAACAAGAAGGTAAAAGAATTGATGGAAGCGGAGCTGGAACTGATCAGCCCCGATGCAACACTGGAAGAAGCGGCGCGCAAGATGAAGGAATGCGGTTGCGGCTTTCTGCCCGTGGGTTCCGAAGACAGCCCCGAAGGCATTATCACCGACCGCGATATCGTGATCCGTGCCGTGGCCGAGGGCAAGGATACGTCTGAAATCACCGTGCGCGAATGCATGACGCAGGATGTTTGCGCCTGCCGGGAAGACGACACGCTGGAAGACGCCGCACGGATGATGGGCGAAAACAATGTCAGCCGTCTGGTGGTGAAAAGCGACGGGGAATCCCTTTGCGGCGTGCTGACGTTCGGGCGCATGATCCGCTCCAACGGTAATGCGGATGAAACGCGCAAAGTGGTGGAAAAAGCAACGGGAAAGGTATCCTGACAAGACGGGAACCACCCCGATGACCACCCGTTGGATGTGCCGTTACCCCTGTAAATATTGTAAAAAGAAAGGATATGCTATGACGACACGAAAGCAGAAAACGACGCGTGCTTCCGGCCGTAATACGC
>Ga0207868_1000496_pt1 | contig 40752 bp, 29 predicted proteins | sample Passage237B_FD_187370 | JGI IMG/M metagenome (GOLD analysis project Ga0207868, IMG submission 187370) | Cellulose adapted compost microbial communities from Newby Island Compost Facility, Milpitas, CA, USA - Passage2 37B (SPAdes) (version 3) ... | reverse complement strand
CACGTCCGCCGGACGTGGGTGGGGGCGCAAGTCATACGACTTTCCCCACGTCCGGCCGACGTGGGCTTTGACTGGGAAATGGAGAAACCGGGACTGGGGAGTATCGGCCTTTCAACACTTTGGCTTAATTATGACGACGATAGACAGCGGGGGGCGAAAGGCAGGCATGGATGACCTGCCTGTGACCGATCAGGGTGTGGCGTACAATGGCGGGCCTATGGGTTTACTGACGGATGCAGTGTATGGCGTGGGTGCGGCAGTCCTGAGCCCGATCTGGGGCTGGCGGATGTATCGCACGGGCAAGTGGCGCACCAACTGGAAGGAACGCTTTGGCGAGGTGAAGATCGAGCCCGAGCCGGCCGAGAACCGTCGGCCGACGCTGCTGATCCACGCCGTGAGCGTGGGCGAGGTCAACGCCATCCGCCAGCTCGTCCAGCAGCTTGATGAAGCCACCTCGGGCAGCTGGCGCATCGTCATCAGCACCACGACCGACACGGGCATCGCCCGGGCCAGGCAGCTCTTCGAGCCAAAGTTCCCGGTGGTGCGATATCCCTTCGATTTCTCCCGGAGCGTAAAGAAATTCCTCGACCGCGTGAAGCCTGACATGGTGGCGCTGGTTGAACTGGAAGTGTGGCCCAACTTCATGGAAGCCTGCGAAAAAAGGCAGATTCCCGTCTGCGTGGTCAATGGCAGGCTCTCGGCCCGCAGCTTTCGTCGCTATGCCCGCATTGCGCCGCTGCTTCGCTCGACGTTCAACAAGCTCACCGCGGTGGCGGCCCAGACGGAGGAATACGCCCAGCGGTTCCAGTATCTGGGCGTGCGCGACCACAAGCTGGCGGTGATGGATTCGATGAAGTGGGACACCGCCCAGATCGCCGACCATGTGCCCGGATCAGCCGAGCTGGCCAGGGCGATGGGTATCGACCTGAACAAGCCGCTGGTGGTGGCCGGCTCCACCGCGCCCGGGGAGGACAAGCTGCTGCTTGAAACCATCCCGGCCGAGGCACAGCTCATGCTCGTGCCCCGCAAGCCTGAATGGTTTGATGATGTGGCCAGGCTGGCCCCGGGCATCGTCCGCCGATCGGAACATGGCGACGACAAGCCGCCCAGGCCGATGGATGGCAAGCGCCTGTTCCTGCTCGACACCATGGGCGAGCTGCGCAAAGCCTACGCGCTGGCCACGGTCTGCGTGGTGGGGCGGAGCTTCGTGAAGCTGTATGGTTCGGACATGATTGAGCCCATCGCGCTGGGGAAACCGACGGTCATCGGGCCCAATTACGGCGATTTTGCGGACATCATGGCCGGGTTCACCGAGGCGCAGGGGATTATTGTGACCTCCCGCCCGGGCCAGGCCGTCAAGGAACTGCTGGCCGATGCTGACGCCGCCGGCCTGCTGGCGAAACGCGGGCGCGGCGTTATTCTGTCTCGTCAGGGTTCGACGCGCCGCCATGTGGAGCTGCTGCGCAGCCTCATGCCGCGTCATTCCCGATGATCCGCCTTTAACCTGCGATCCCTATGCCCTCCACTCCCATTCGTCAATCGGTTCTGGTCAACGCCAAGCGCGTCGTCGTCAAGATGGGCACGCAGATTCTCACCGGCTCAGATGGCCAGCTGGACACGGCTTTCATCCGCCAGATGGCCGGGCAGATGGCCAAACTGGTGGAGCGGGGCATCGAGCTGACGGTGGTCTCCAGCGGCGCCATCGGCGCGGGCTGTGCGGAGCTGGGGTTGAAGAAGCGGCCGCGCGACGTGGCCGACCAGCAGGCCGTGGCCGCGGTGGGGCAGCGCCGTCTGATGACGCATCTGCATGACGCCTTCGGCCAGCACAACCTCAAGGTGGCCCAGGTGCTGCTGACGCGGACGGACTTTGACGATCGCACGCGGTTCCTGAACATCCGCAACTGCATCGGCCGCATCCAGGCGTTTGGCTGTATTCCGATCCTCAACGAAAACGACACCGTCGCGGTGGATGAAATCCGCTTCGGCGATAACGACATGCTCGCGGCGCTGACCTGCAATGCCCTGCGGGCCGATGTGATGGTGCTGCTGTCGGTGATTGATGGCCTGCTTGATGATAAGGGCCAGCGCATCGACCGCGTGGACGATCTGGCCCAGGCCGTCGGCTTCGATCGTCAGGACAAGAGCAAGCTGGGCACGGGTGGCATGACTACCAAGCTCGAAGCCGCTCGTCTGGTGACGGAAGCCGGCGAAGTGGCCGTCATCGCCAATGGTCGCATGCCCAACGTGCTCACGCGTCTGTTCTCGGGCGAAGCCGGGGTGGGCACGCTGTTTGTTCCGGCGATGCGCAAGCTCGACAGCCGCCAGCGCTGGATTGGCCTGACCGCCAGGCCGGCCGGGACCATCACAATTGACGATGGCGCCGCCGCTGCGGTGATCAAGGGCAAGAGTCTGCTGGCCAGTGGCATCACCGAACTCACCGGCCGATTCGATCGCGGTGAGATTGTCCTGCTCCGCGACCAGCGCGGCCGGGAGATCGCCCGTGGCCTGATCAACTACGGCTCTGAAGAAACCCGCATGATCATGGGTAAGAAGTCGACCCAGTTTGAAAAGATCCTGGGCCGCCAGGCCTTCGCGGAAGTCATCCATCGCGACAACATGGTCAAGACTGCCGCAGTGTGAGTGGGCCCGTGGGATGTTGAGAAGACCCAGCCATGCAATGGCTGGGCTTTGATGCTGGGAAAGTCCTGCAGACCTGGACAAACCCCCGCAAATTCCGACGGAAACCCACAAACTCCGATAGATCACACCCGCACGGATACCGCCCCAATCATGGAACCAAAGCCCAGCCGTTGCACGGCTGGGTCTTCGTCATCACCCGTACCTCAATCCATCCCACCTTGCCCATAAAAAAACGAGACGGACCCGAAAGTCCGTCTCGTTTTGTTTTAGTTCCCGATCTCAATCAGATGATCGAGTCATGCTTGGGGATGTTGAACGCCGGGGCGACGTTCACCTGGACCAGCTTGCTCTGCTGGAGCTGCTTGGCCTGCTCGGGGTCGACATAGTCGCTGTGGCAGGAGGCCTTGTCGCCGGTTTCAGCGCCGACGGCCTTCTTGGTCTTGCTGGCGAGCTTGTGGATCTCGTCGGGCGAGAGCACGCCGCGCTTGGCGAGGATTTCCTGCTGCTCGGGCGTCAGAGCGGCGGTCTTTTTGGGCTTATCCCACTGGAAGGCGTCTTCCTTGCCCGAAGCGAATTCCTGGATTTCCTTGCTGATGCGCACCGAGCACCAGTCGTGGCCACACATGGCGCAGAAGTCGGTGTCCACGTCGAGGTCTTCGTCGTGATAGGCGCGGGCGGTGTCCGGGTCGAACGAGAGTTCGAAGTGCTTTTCCCAGTTGAGCGCGGCGCGGGCCTTGGTGAGCTCGTCGTCGCGATCGCGGCTGCCCGGGATGCCCAGCGCCACGTCGGCTGCGTGAGCAGCAATCTTGTAGGCGATGCAGCCCTGCTTGACGTCATCCTTCTTGGGCAGGCCCAGGTGTTCCTTGGGCGTGACGTAGCAGAGCATGGCCGCGCCGTGATAGCCGGCGGCTGTCGCACCGATGCAGCTGGTGATGTGGTCGTAGCCGGGGAAGATGTCGGTCACCAGCGGGCCCAGCACGTAGAACGGCGCACCGTGGCAGAGCGCACGCTGGAGCTTCATGTTGTATTCGATCTGATCGAAGGGCACGTGGCCGGGGCCTTCGACCATCACCTGCACGCCGCGACGCCAGGCGCGTTCCGTCAGCTCGCCCAGCGTGGCCAGCTCGGCCAGCTGCGCACGGTCGGTGGCGTCGGCCAGACCACCGGGACGCAGGCCGTCACCGATGGAGAAGGTCACGTCATACTGGCGAAGCACATCGCAGATGTCTTCCCAGTGTTCGTACATCGGGTTCTGCTTGTTGTGGACGAGCATCCACTTGGCCAGCAGCGAGCCGCCTCGGCTGACGATGCCAATCAGGCGCTTCTTCACCAGAGGCAGATGCTCACGCTTCACGCCCGCGTGGATGGTGAAGTAGTCCACACCCTGCTGAGCCTGATTGTGAAGCTCGGCCAGGATCATTTCGATGTTCAGGTCTTCGATCTTGCGCCCGATGATCATCGAGTAGATCGGAACCGTTCCGATGGGCACGGTGGACGCTTCGCAGATGGCTTTGCGGGTTGCGTTGAGGTCGCCGCCGGTGGACAGGTCCATCACGGTGTCCGCGCCCCATTTTTCCGCCCAGCGGAGCTTTTCAACTTCCAGGCTCAGGTCGGAGGACACAGGCGAAGCGCCCATGTTGGCGTTGACCTTGGTCTTGCTCGCCCGGCCGATGGCCATGGGGTCCAGGTTGTGCTTGAGGTGGTTGATGTTCGCCGGAATCACCATGCGGCCGGCGGCCACTTCATCACGCACCTGCTCGGCGGTGAGGTGGGGCTCACGCTCGGCCACGCGGCGCATCTGCGGGGTGATGATGCCCAGACGAGCATGCTCTAGCTGCGTCACCGGAACGAAACCACGCGGGGCAATCCCACGCTTGCTGCCATCAGGCAGGATTTCGACCGACCAGCCTTCGGGCATGAAGTCCCAGGCGGTCTTGTCCGACGGGGCAGGCATGCCCGGGGTGTCAGGCGAGCTGAAGGTGTAAGGCGTGCCAATGCGGGCCTTGTTGGCGAAGCTGCCCGGCGTGGTTCCCTGAGCGGTGGAGGAGGGGTTGTCTCCCAGGGGAGGCAGCTGGTAGGCGTCGGGATTGATGTTGGGATGAATCATGATGGCTCCTCTTGTTGTGCGCAGGAAGAGGAAGCTCATCCACAGGTGGCTCAGGACAGAAAATCTGCCAGCGCCTGTGCTCGGGCCGACGCATTGCACGCCGCCGAGGTGGATGAGTTCGCTTCCCTACGCAGTCTGCCAGGCCACAAAAAGGCCAGGCTGCGCTGATCAGGTTCCAAGGGTCAGGTCTCAGCCCGCAGTCGTCCATTACGCTGCGAACACCCCTAGCGAACACGCGTACCAGTGTAGCAGGTAACCCCGCAGATACCAATGTGGGGATACACCCTTAGTCTGCGGCTGCCAACCGACAGGATCAGTCGTTACCATGTCGATATGTCGCAGGTCATCAGTGAAATTCGGCCCAGCACGCGGAACCCGGCCAGGGCGTCGATTCTTGTCGATGGCAAGTGGGTGGTCAGCCTGACGCATGTCCAGGTGGCGGAGCTTGGCCTGCAGGCGGGCATGCCCTGGAATGACAGGCTGCTGGCGAAGATCAGTCACACCAAGGCTTACGACAAGGCCATGAAGTCGGCGATGAATCGGCTGAATCGCAGGCCCATGAGCCGTCGTCAGCTGCAGAACAAGCTGCTGGAGAAGGGGCACGACCCGGCCATCGTCACGCAGGTGCTCGATAAGGTCCAGGCCATCGGGGCCTTGAATGAGGATACCTACGCCCAGGCGCTGGCGCGGGAGTACACCCTGCATCGTCACGCCGGGCCGGCCATGCTTCGCGTGAAGCTGCGGGCCAAGGGCATCGACAAGCAGGTGATCGACCGCATCGTGGCCGAGTTCGAGCAGAGCGATGTGCAGTTCGAGCAGGCCCTGCGGCTGGCCAAGAAGAAGGTCCGCTCGATGAAAAGGCTTGATGGTCCTACGCGCAAGCGCCGGCTCTGGGGCGCTCTGGCCAGGCGAGGCTACGGGCGTGACGCCATCGAAGCGGCGATGCAGCAGGTCCTGCAGGACCATGACGACGATGACTACGGGATGGCATAAAGGCCGGCTTCCTCTACAATGCGGGACATGCTCATGAAACGATCCATTCAATGCAGCGCGATGCTGGCCCTGTTGATGCTTGCCACCTTCACCCTGGGCTGCGTGCAGCGGACCATCAGCGTGACGTCCGATCCGCCCGGCGCGCTGGTCTATCTCAACGATGAAGAAGTGGGGCGTACGCCTGTGAGCGTGCCCTTTACCTACTATGGCAAGTACAACGTCAGGCTCGAGCATGATGGCTATCAGCCTCTGGCCGAGGTCCGCAGCGCCAAGGCTCCGTGGTGGGAAGCGCCCGGGCCCGACCTGATCGCCGAGATGATCCCCAACAACCGCGTGGAGATCGGCTGGCACTTCAACATGAGCCTGATGCCGCCTGCCAATGCCGATCGCGTGATCGATCGCGCCAGCCAGATGCGGGCTCTGCTCCGCCGGGAAACGCAGGAGCTGGACACCAAGGTGGTCACACCTGAAAACAAGTAAGACGCATCGCTTCTGACGAGGCGATCCATCACGGGGGGACGATCGTGAAGCCCGATTTTGACGCTGCTCTGCAGGCTCATTTCAAAGCCATCGCCGACAGAGACCTTGAGGCTTTCCGGTCGCACCTGACCCGGGGCGACAGGCTCTATACGATCGTTCAGACCGGCCATGCGTTTACCACGCCTGAGGAATCGGTGGCCATCCATGAGCAGTGGTTCAAGGATCCGAACTGGATCTGGGAAGGCCAGGTCGTCCACAAGGTGGTCGGGCAGGATGTGGCCATGGCGCTGGTTCAGTATCGCTATCGCGCCAAGCCGCAGGATACGCCTGTGGTCAGCTGGCTGACCTATGTCTTTGAACTGCAGGATGGTCAGTGGCGTATTGTCCATGACCACAACACGGCGCTGGATTATCCGGCTTTCGCCCGGATGCTGGGCATGGAACTCAAGTGAGTCTGCAGGGGCAGGGTATATCATCAGGTCATGACTGAAGGAATCCGGATCTGAAGCAGGATAAGATTCCCTATGTCACTCATGCATCTGAAATTCATTGGAATCATCGGCCTGGCGCTCATGCTGACTGCCTGTGGCAGCCGGCCTGATGATGCTGTTTCCACCCGATCACCCGATAGAAGTCAGGGGGCCTCGCAGCAGGCCCTGGCAAAGGAGGCCGACGTGGCCAATACGCACAGCGATGTCTTTGGCGATTTCCCGCATCCGAAGATTGATCTCGATCAGTCTGGCGTGAAAGAGGCGCAGGCGATCTTTGCAGGCGGCTGTTTCTGGTGCACCGAAGCCGTGTTTGAACAGCTGGCAGGCGTGAGCGACGTGTACAGCGGCTATGCGGGCGGCTCGAAGGAGACGGCCAATTACAAGCGCGTCTGCGAAGGCGACACCGGCCACGCCGAGGTGATCCGCATTACCTACGATCCGTCAAAGATCAGCTATGGCCAGCTGATGCGGGTGTTCTTCGCCACGCATGACCCGACCCAGCTCAACAGGCAGGGCAACGACGTGGGCACGCAGTACCGCTCGGCCATCTTCTATCAGAGCGAAGAAGAAAAGAAGGTCGCCCAGGCCTACATCAAACAGCTGGAGGAAGCTGGCCTGTTCAGGTCGCGAATTGTGACCACGCTGGAACCGTTGAAGGAATTTTTCCCGGCCGAGCGCTATCACCAGGACTATGCGAGGAACAACCCGCTTCAGCCTTACATCCAGTTCCACGCGCTGCCTAACGCAGCCAAGGTGGAGCAGATGTTCCCTGAGCTGAAGCAGTGATGGGGTTGTATGTCTGGCGATGGATAGTGGATTGATCAAGGCCTGTCATGTTCGACATGACAGGCCTTGCTTATGGATGGCGTGTGCTTCCCGTCGTCCCGGCGCAGGAATGACGGAAGGGGAAGCGGGCCTCAATGAAAACGACCATCTGACAAGTCCACAGACAGCTCATGCATCAAGCCGATCGTGGCGGGCAGGCCAGTTCCACCCCTGACACGATGAACACCCCGAAGACCTTGGCCCATCGCCCGGGTCTTTTTTCATGGATTGGCTGGCCCTGAACCTGATAGGAAATCCTCGGTTGCGTTGCACTTGAGAGTCGGTATCATCTGCCGATCTGTGATTGATACTCGCAATCAATTGCAATCGGGTTCTTATTCAACTGCTCTCTGAGAGGGGCTGAAATGAATCGTTCGTCTGGCCATAAGGGTTTCACGCTGATTGAGCTGCTGGTGGTGATCAGCATCATTGCGATTCTGGTCGGGATCCTGCTGCCGGCGCTCGGCGCGGCCAGGCGGGCCGCCCGCGGGTCGCAGAACCTGTCGAACCTGCGTCAGATTGCCATTGCCTCGGCGGCTTACAACGCCGATCGCAGGGATTACTTCGTATTCATGTCCTCCGTGCCCCAGGTGAGCGTGGGCGGCATCGGGAACGTCAAGACCCGCTGGGTGGACTTCCTGTATCCCTACCTGCGTACGCCCAAGATTTACCTGAGCCCGAACATTACCGACTCGGAACGCAGCAGAATGACGATTGTGTTCTGGCACTCGGTGTTTGGTCTGGACCCGGAAGCCGCTGCTGCTGCTGTGGATGAAGCGGCGCTGACCGCAGCAGCGACGCCCACGCAGCTGCCTGACGCGACCAGTGAAACCGTGGACAGGCATGGCGGTTATGGCTGGAACTTCCAGATTCTGGGCAATTCCCGCCGGAATGCAGATGCGGGCTATCCTCGAGGCTGGAACGGCCGACTGGGGATTGATGTGAAGGCGCCGTCTGAAACTTTTCTGGTGGGTGATACCTCGGGTTCGATGGTGCCCGGGACAGGTCTGGGCAGTCAGGGGACCTATGCCATTGATCCTCCTGTGGGCACGCTGACCGTTGGCTCCAAAGGTAGTGTTCCCGGCCGTGGCTCGGAAGGGTATCACTACTACAGGCAGCCTCAGCCCAACTCTTACAATATTGGCGACCCGGTTCGCACGGATCCTGCAGACTGGCTGCATCGCTCATCGCCTGCCATGCGTAACAGTGGGGCGGCGGGTATGGCGTTTGTCGATGGTCATGCCAGGTCGATGAAGATGACCGAAGTGGACGACATCGACGGCGATGGCCTGGTTGACATGGGCTACTGGAACGGTCTGGGCCTCAATGGCAAGAACGTCCGCTGAGACGGCTTTTTAAGGCTGAAAACGATCAAATACGACCAAGCCCAGGCATTTGCATGCCTGGGTTTTTCTTTGGCTATGCAGCAGAGTATTTACCACTTGCCCATCGGACAGCTTTCGCTGTTGAGCCGGGTCTTGAGGCGGATGTTGCAGCCACAGGTCTGTTCGTGGCCCGCCAGGCCTGTCCAGAGCTTGCCACACCAGCAGGCTTCGTCGGGGTTGCCTTTGCAGGGCAGGGCGTGCGGACAGACGCTGCAGGTCATCCGTCGGTGGAGGATGACATCGCCATCGGCTTTGTCGAGCTGGAGCAGGGCCTTGGTGGACCCGACCAGGCCATGGAGGAGCCGACGGGCGGTCGATTTCTGGCAGGGGAGGCAGGACATCTCACTTACTTCATCGACCGCCTGATTGCCCGACATAACCGCTACAGGCAGAATAATCGCACGTGGTCAGGGATAACCCCAGCAGACGGAGGCTCACTTTCCCGGCGATGTGGAAGAAAATTCTGCTTGGGTTTCCCGGTGGGGAGGTCTATAATTGGAGATCGGTCCGATCACCTGCCCGCCAGCCCACGCCACCTCGACGCCATCAAGGCTTGACCGCCGAACTTCGACAAGAAGTTATCGGAATCATGCGATTGGTCCGCGGGGATTCGCGGGGGATAAATCGACCCTTTGGGCCTGCCCGCAACAGGGGCGGCACAGGGGGTAATCAGGGAGGGCGAAAAGGTCGTTTTCAAGAGGTTTCATGCTGAAAAATATGGATTTGCCCATCTGAAGGAGCGTCGGTCTGGTCCGTCTTGAGGGTTGCGATCGCAACTTTCACAAGATGGGGCAGGGCGATGACTTCAATTTTTTAGTCCGCTCAACTTGTAACATTTTACAAATTGTCCTATACTGGCCTGCTTGCGTCATTAGGTTGGCAGCGTTGGTGATCGCCCCAAACACTCGTCAAGCTGTTTTTAATATCCGCATAGATCGGAGTGATCGATGCTATTGAAGACCGTGCGCGACTACTCCAAGCGTGGAGACGCCCTGTCTGTCCCGAATCTGGTCGAAATCCAGCAGGCCGCTTACGAGCGGTTCCTGCAGCAGGAACTTCCTTACGACAAACGAGATCCAAACCTCGGTCTGGAGTCGTTGTTGCGGGAAGTTTTCCCCATCGACAGCTACGACGGGAACATGAAGCTTGAGTACCTGTACTACAAGCTTGATGAACCCCGCTACACCCAGGACGAATGCCGTCAGCTCCGTCTGACATACGGCATGCCGTTCCGCGTGGGTGTTCGTCTCGTTCGCAAGGACGTGGCGGAAATTCCTCAGGAAGAAATCTACCTGGGCGAAATTCCGATCATGCTCGGCGGCGGCGAATACATCATCAACGGTGCTGAGCGCGTCATCGTCAATCAGCTGCATCGTTCGCCCGGCGTGGACTTCTCCATCGCCTCGGACGAAGGTGACCGCCCGCTGCACTCGGCACGCATCATTCCCGAGCGTGGCTCGTGGATTGAGCTGGAAGTGTCCAAGAAGGACGTCCTGCTCATGCGCATCGACCAGTCCACCAAGATCCCGGTGACCACGTTCCTGCGTGCACTGGATGAAGACTACTCCTCGACGGACAAGATCATCCGCACGTTCTACGACGTGGTGGAGCTGCCCGCCGAGCAGGTCAAGCCTGAGCACTACGCTGCTGACGCGATCATCGACACGGAATCGGGCGAAGAACTCGTCCGCCCCGGTGCGCTGATCGGCGAAAACGCAGACAAGATTCTCGCTTCGAACCTCAAGAAGGTTCGTGTGATTGTGGATGCCAGCGACCCGCTGATCCTCAACACCATCGCGGAAGAAAAGAGCGTTGATCTGGGCCTGCAGGTCAGCGAGCACGAAGCTGCTCTGCTGCACCTCTACGCCCGTCTGCGTCCGGGCAACCCGCCTCAGGTGGAAAAGGCCCGTGCGCTCTTCAAGGAAAAGTTCTTTGATACGAACCGCTACCGCCTGGGTAAGGTGGGGCGCTTCCGCATCAACCGCAAGTTCGATCTGAACATTCCGGAAACGGAAATGTGTCTGCGTGCGGAAGACTTCCTGCACGTGACCAAGTACATCCTCGACCTGCGCAACGGCCGCAACAAGGCCCACATCGACGATATCGACCATCTGGGCAATCGTCGTATGCGTACGCTGGATGAACTGGCGGTCGAAGAAATGCGCAAGGGCTTCCTCAAGCTCCGCCGCACGGTCCAGGAACGCATGAGCGTCAAGGATCCGGACGAACTGGCGAAGATTGCGGACCTGATCAACTCCAAGTCGATCTCCTCGGCCATCGAGCACTTCTTTGGTCGTGGCGAACTGTCGCAGGTGGTTGACCAGACCAACCCGCTGTCGCAGCTCAAGCATGAACGTACGCTCTCGGCGATGGGCCCCGGTGGTCTGAACCGTAAGCGTGCAGGCTTCGAAGTGCGCGACGTTCACATCTCGCACTACGGCCGAATCTGTCCGATTGAAACGCCTGAAGGTACGAACATCGGTCTGATCTCGTCGCTGGGTATCTACTCCAAGATCGACGAGTATGGCTTCCTCCTCACGCCTTACCGCGTGGTCAAGGATGGCAAGCTCACTGGTGACATCGCCTACCTCCGCGCCGACGAAGAAATGAAGATCACCCTGGGCCCGGCCGACGTGCTGGACCTGGAAGGCAAGATCCGCAAGGGCTCCACGCTGGCCCGTGTCGACGGCGACCTGACTCAGGTCGACTCGGCCGACATCCAGTACGTCGACATCAGCCCCAAGCAGATTGTCGGTGTGTCGGCAGCTCTGATTCCGTTCCTCGAACACGACGACGCCAACCGCGCGCTGATGGGTTCCAACATGCAGCGACAGGCGGTGCCCCTGATCATCACCCAGCCGCCTTGCGTGGCCACGGGTCTTGAAAAGGAAGTGCCCAAGTACTCGGGCATGGTGGTTCGTGCGAAGAACGCCGGTACGGTCACCTACGTTGACGCTCTGCGTATCGTCATCGACAACGCTGACGAATACGAACTGCGTAAGTTCTCCGGCCTCAACGAACGTACCTGCCAGAACCAGAAGCCGATCGTCAAGCTCGGCCAGAAGGTTAAGAAGAACCAGATCATCGCTGACGGCGCTGCGGTGTCGCAGGGCGAACTGGCTCTGGGCAAGAACGTCATGGTGGCCTTCAACACCTTCGACGGCTACAACTTCGAAGACGCTATCGTGATCTCCGAGCGTCTGGTTTCCGGTGACGTGTTCACCTCGATCCACATCGAAGAATTCGACGTGGAAATTCGCGAAACCAAGCTCGGCCGCGAAGAGTTCACTCGCGACATTCCCAACGTGTCCGAGAAGATGCTCTCGATGCTCGACGAGAACGGCGTGATCCGCATCGGTGCGTACGTCAAGCCTGGCGACGTGCTGGTTGGTAAGGTCAGCCCCAAGAGCAAGAGCGAACTGTCTCCTGAAGAAAAACTCCTCCACGCCATCTTCGGCCGTGCGGGTGAGGACGTGAAGAACGATTCGCTGGAAGTGCCTGCGGGTACGGAAGGCATCGTGATCGGCGCCAAGCGTTTCAGCCGCCGCATGCACCTCAACGACGACCAGAAGAAGGCTCTTCGCCGCGAAATGCGTGAGTACGAAGAGTCGATGGACAAGCGTGCAGCCGACCTGTTCCGTCAGATGGTAGAACAGCTCAACGAAGTGATCGGTTCGCCGATCGTCGACCCCGGTACCCGTCAGAAGGTTGGTGCTTCGGACATCACGGAAGTGATCCTGGAGCAGATCAACGACTTCGACGTGGACTGGATCAAGGGCTCCAAGGCTGCCCGTCAGCAGGCGGAACAGATCTACGGCCAGTTCTGGCCGCGTATCGAAGCCGTCAAGAAGGAGAAGGAACGTAAGCTCGCCCACATGAAGCGTGGCGACGAACTTCCCTCCGGCGTGCTGGAAATGGTCAAGGTTTACCTGGCCACCAAGCGTCACCTCTCGGTGGGTGACAAGATGGCCGGTCGTCACGGTAACAAGGGTGTTATTGCCCGTATCGTTCCCGTGGAAGACATGCCGTTCCTCGAAGACGGAACGCCTGTCGATGTGCTGCTGAACCCGCTGGGCGTGCCTTCGCGTATGAACGTGGGGCAGATTCTCGAAACGCACCTGGGCTGGGCGTGCGGTGTGCTGGGCTTCCAGGCCGTCACCCCCGTGTTCGACGGTGCGACCGAAGCTGAAATCCACGCCGCCATTCAGGAAGCCAACGACTACGTCGATCGTCGCATGGCTGAACTCGATGCGGCCGGTCAGGCTCCTGGGCCGTGGGAAATCCTGGCCAAGATGCCTCCGGGCTGCAAAGTGCAGCTCTACGATGGCCGTACGGGTGAACCGTTCGACCAGAAGACCACGGTGGGCTTCATGTACCTGCTCAAGCTCCACCACCTGGTGGATGACAAGATCCATGCCCGTGCGACGGGGCCCTACAGCCTCATCACGCAGCAGCCGCTCGGTGGCAAGGCCCGTACCGGCGGTCAGCGATTCGGGGAAATGGAAGTGTGGGGCCTGGAAGCGTACGGCGCTGCTTACGTCCTGCAGGAACTGCTGACGGTCAAGAGCGACGACGTGGAAGGCCGCACCAAGATCTACGAGTCCATGGTCAAGGGCACCAACACGCTGGAAGCCGGCATGCCTGTCGCCTTCGACGTGCTGTGCAACGAAATCAAGGGTCTGGGTCTGAACATCACGCTGGAAAAATCACAGAGCGAAGGCGTCAGCCTGTTCTGAGATCAGAAATAAACGCATCGGGCCTGGGGCTAAACCCCCAGGCCTTGCGGCGTGATTCGAGACGTACGATTCATCGGGGTGGCAGCCGATGGTGGGGCGGGTCAGCAGGCTGGATCAGACCTGAGTGATACCTCCCGAAAGATGAAATTTCGACCTCCAACACTGGAGCGTTTCAAGATATGAGCGAGCAAGTTTACGATCGCGTGAATGACTTCGGTTCGGTCAAGATTGCCCTGGCCAGCCCCAACGACATTCGTTCGTGGAGCTTTGGCGAAGTCAAGAAGCCCGAAACCATCAACTACCGCACCTACCGCCCTGAAAAGGACGGTCTGTTCTGCGAACGCATCTTCGGCCCGGAACGTGACTACGAGTGCGCCTGTGGCAAGTACAAGGGCACCAAGTTCAAGGGCATCATCTGTGATCGCTGTGGTGTGAAGGTGACCCACTCGCGCGTCCGTCGTAAGCGCATGGGCCACATCAACCTGGCGGCTCCCATCGTTCACATCTGGTTCTTCAAGGCCATCCCCAGCCATCTGGGTAACCTGCTTGGTATGAAGACCAGCGACATTGAAAAGGTCGTCTACTTCCAGGACTACGTGGTCATCGATCCCGGTGACACGGGCATGAAGGAACGCCAGGTCCTGACGGAAGAAGAATACCGCCAGGCTCAGGCCAAGTTCGGTCCCAACAGCTTCGTGGCCAACATGGGCGCCGAAGCTGCCAAGGAACTGCTGATCCGTCTGGATCTCGATGCCCTCAACGATCAGCTGCGCAAGGAGCTCAAGGAAACCCGCTCCAAGCAGAAGCTTAAGGACCTGTCCAAGCGTCTGAAGATCGTCGAGCAGATCCGCCACAGCGAAAACAAGCCTGAGTGGATGATCATGGACGTGATCCCCGTGATCCCGCCGGACCTGCGCCCGCTGGTTCTGCTGGAAAGCGGTAACTTCGCCACCAGCGACCTCAACGACCTCTACCGTCGTATCATCAACCGTAACAACCGTCTGAAGAAGCTGATGGACCTCAACGCCCCTGAGGTCATCATCCGCAACGAAAAGCGTATGCTTCAGCAGTCGGTGGACGCACTGTTCGACAACGGCCGCTGCCGTCGTCCGGTGCTCGGCTCGAGCAACCGTCCGCTCAAGTCGCTGACTGACATGATCAAGGGCAAGCAGGGCCGCTTCCGCGAAAACCTGCTGGGCAAGCGCGTCGACTACTCGGCTCGTTCGGTCATCGTCGTCGGTCCTGAACTTAAGCTCAACCAGTGTGGTCTTCCCAAGAAGATCGCCCTGGAACTGTTCCAGCCCTTCATCATCCGCCGCCTGAAGGAGCATGGCCTGGTCGACACGATCAAGAGCGCCAAGAAGATGCTCGAACGTCGTGACCCGGAAGTGTGGGACGTTTTGGAAGAAGCGATTTACCAGCACCCCGTGCTGCTCAACCGCGCTCCAACGCTCCACCGAATGGGTATTCAGGCCTTCGAACCGGTGCTGGTGGAAGGTAATGCGATCCGTATTCACCCGCTGGTGTGTACGGGCTTCAACGCCGACTTCGACGGCGACCAGATGGCCGTCCACCTGCCTCTGTCGGTCGAAGCTCAGGCTGAAGCGCACATCCTGATGCTGTCGCCCAACAACATCTTCTCGCCCGCTAACGGCAACCCGATTATTTCGCCGTCGCAGGATATCGTGCTGGGCGTGTACTACATCACCCAGCTGCCTGAGGATGCCAACAAGGATCCTCAGAAGGCGATGAAGTTCAAGGATCCGGTCGAAGCCTTCCTGGCTTACGATCTCAAGCGTATTGGTATCCACACGCCCATCCTGGTGCGTCTGCCCAAGGACCGCTGGTCCTCGGTGGTGGACGATCAGAAGGGCCAGCCCAAGCCGATGCCCGCAGACAACCGTCTGCTCACCAGCGTTGGCCGCCTGATGTTCAACGAAGTGCTTGAAGAAGGCATGCCGTTCTACAACTGTGCTCTGGGCAAGAAGGGCTGCGCCCGCGTGATCGACGACACCTACGCGGTGCGTGGTCGCCCGGCGACGATCCATCTGCTGGACCGCATGAAGGAAATCGGCTTCAAGCGTTCGACGCTCGCCGGTCTGTCCTTCGGTATCACCGACCTGCGTATCCCGCAGAAGAAGCACGAAATCATCGAAGCCACCCAGAAGAAGGTGGACCGCGTTGAGAAGGCGTATAACGCCGGTGCTCTGACCGAGCGTGAACGCTATAACCAGCTCCTGGACCTCTGGACGCACTGCCGCGAAGAAGTCACCAAGGAACTGCTCAAGGAACTCAAGACCGACCGCCGCGACGAAAACGGTCTGCCCATTCCGTCCGACTCGCCCAATGGCAAGCTTTACCTCAACCCCGTGTGGCTGATGAGCGACTCGGGCGCCCGTGGTAACGTCAGCCAGATTCAGCAGCTGGCCGGTATGCGTGGTCTGATGTCCAAGCCCTCGGGTGAAATTATCGAAACCCCGATTCGCGCCAACGCCCGTGAAGGCATGAGCGTGCTGGAATACTTCAGCTCGACTCACGGTGCCCGTAAGGGTCTGGCCGATACCGCGCTCAAGACGGCCGACTCGGGTTACCTCACCCGTAAGCTGGCCGACGTGGCCCAGAACGTCTTCGTGTCCGAAATCGACTGTGGCACGAAGCAGGGCATCACCAAGCGTGCGATCTATAAGGGTGAAGAAGTCGACGTGCCGCTGCGTGACCAGATCGTCGGTCGTACGGCTCGCGAAACGATCCGCAACCCGATCACCGACCAGCTCATCGTGGCTGAAAACGATCTGATGACGCCGGACTCGGCCCGCAAGATCGAAGCGCTGGGCATTGACAGTGTGATGGTCCGCTCGCCGCTGACCTGTGAATCGCGTCAGGGCATCTGTGCCAAGTGCTATGGTCAGGACATGTCCACCGGCAAGCTGGTGGAAGAAGGTCTGGCCGTGGGCATCATCGGTGCTCAGTCCATCGGTGAACCTGGTACGCAGCTGACCATGCGTACGTTCCACACCGGCGGTATCGGTCAGCGTACGCTGGTCGAAACGGAATACCGCGCCGCCTCGGGTGGTACTATCGAAATCCGCGACGCCAACGAAGTGCCTGTGAAGGACGAAGAAGGTCGCGACGTGCTGGTGACCCTCAAGCGTAACGGCGAAGTGGCCATCCTCGATGCCAAGGGCCGCGAGCTTGAGAAGTACAAGCTCCAGTACGGTGCATACATCCTCGCCAAGCCCGGCCAGGCAGTGAAGAAGGGCGAAGTGATTGTCCGCTGGGACAACCACCGTACCCCGATTCTCGCTGAGAAGGGTGGTAAGGTTCGCTTCGAAGACATCGTGCTCGGTGAAACCGTCCGTACGGAAGGTGACACCACGGCCGTGGTCGCCAAGGGCAAGAAGGCTACCGATGCTCAGGGCGGCGCTCTGGTGGTCATCGAACACAAGGGCGAGATGCATCCTCGCATCGTGATCGAAGGCCCCGATGGCAAGATCCTGGACTTCCACTACCTGCCTGCCAAGGCTCGTATCGAAGTGGCCGAAGGCCAGCAGATCGAAGCGGGTCACATGCTCGCTCGTCAGCCCCGCGAAGCGTCCGGCTCGTCGGACATCGTGGGTGGTCTGCCCCGCGTTACGGAAATCTTCGAGGCCCGCAAGCCCCGCGAAGCGGCGGTCATGGCGGAAATCTCGGGTACGGTGGAACTGCGTTCCGACCGTCGCCGCGGTAAGATGACCATCATCGTCCGCAGCGAATCGGGCCTGGAAAAGGAACACCACGTTCCTCAGGACCGCCACCTGCTGGTGCACACCGGCGACTACGTGGCCGCTGGTGACCCGCTGATCGACGGTCCGCTGATCCCGCATGACATCCTGCGAATCAAGGGCGAAGAAGCACTCTTCACCTACCTGCTGGATGAAGTGCAGAACGTGTATCGTGCTCAGGGCGTGCCGATCAACGATAAGCACATCGAAGTGATCGTCTGCCAGATGCTCCGTAAGGTCCGCATCGAAAACCCCGGCGACACGAACCTGCTGCCCAACGAAGTGGTGGACAAGTTCCGCTTCCGCGAAGCCAACGAAGCAGTGGCTCGTCTGGCCCGCATCAAGGAACCTGGCGACACCGGCCTGCCCGTGGGCGCGCTGGTCACCCGCAAGGAAATCCGCGAAGCCAACGCCAAGGCCGAGGCGGAAGGTCTGGTCGGCGCCAAGGCTGTCAAGGCCAAGCCCGCCACCGCCAAGACCCTGCTGCTGGGCATCACCAAGGCCAGCCTCCAGAGCGAATCGTTCCTCTCGGGCGCTTCGTTCCAGGAAACCACCAAGGTGCTCACCGAAGCCGCTCTGGCGGGTCGTACGGACACCCTCGTGGGCCTGAAGGAAAACGTGCTGCTGGGCCACCTGATCCCGGTGGGTACGGGCTTCAAGCCTTACGCCAACCTGGAAGTGGTCAAGCTCGCCGAGCCGGTGGCTGCCGAAGCCCCCAGCCGCGAAGAGCAGCTTAAGGATGCCGCTGCCCTGGCTGAAGCCGCCGGTGCGGAAACGCCTGACCAGATCAAGACGACGGTCGGCGAATCGCGCCTGGTCGCCCAGCTGCTGGGTGAAATCGAAGGCAACAACTCGAAGAACTGAGTTGGTGTCTGACAACTGAAGTGAATCCAAAGCCCAGCCAGTGCATGGCTGGGCTTTTTCTTTTCACCATGGGTGATAAGTCACGTGCCCGCTGCAGGATGTCTGAATTAACCGGGGAAAAATGAGGTTTGTGTTACAAACCCAGGCAGAGGGGATATAATGTCAGCGTGACAAGTGAAGATTGCTTTCCGTACTGCCGGGTTCGACTACGATGCACTATTTGCTCGAACCTATAATCACCCCAAGGGAGCTGCTCCGGACGCGATGACCAGGCCATCACAGAGTGGAAGGTCGGGACGATCTGGCCATGCACCCACCTTCAATTGGGGTTCGAGCAAAAGCATTGAACGGCCCATGTGGTTGGAAAGTAATTGTTAACGCCAACGCCTCATCTCCGGATGGGGCGTTGTCATTTAAATTCGTTGTTCCTTCCCAGCTCGTCTTTGTATTCGTTACGATACTGCCATGACGACCAAGAAGACTCCATCCTCCACTTTCGAAACCTCTGAGTCCCTGGCTCAGTCGATTGAAAGCGTGATCCGCTCGTATGAGACTGAGCCCCGTGGCCAGCATCTCAACGCGACGTTTCTGCCCAGCCGTGCTAAGACGATCGAAATCATCGAGCTGCTTCGCCGGATTCTCTTTCCGGGCTTCTTCGATGAACATCGCCTGACCACCCAGACGCTGCGTTACCACGTTGGCGAGCTGATGACCTCGCTGCATGAGAAGCTCTACGATCAGGTACGCCAGGCCATCCGCTACGAGTGGGCCCGTAAAGCCGACGACAAGCAGGACGACGGCCAGGCGTGCGATCTGCTGGCCCAGCAGATCACCTGCCAGTTCATCGCCCGGATTCCCGAACTGCGTCGTCTGCTGATTCTCGACGTGCAGGCGGGCTTTGATGGCGATCCCGCGGCCAGCAGCCTCGATGAAATCATCTTCTGCTACCCGGGGCTGGATGTGATCTTCACGCACCGCATTGCGCACGAGCTCTACAAGCTCAACGTGCCACTGCTGCCTCGCATCATGAGCGAGTACGCCCACAACGAAACCGGGGCCGACATTCACCCCGGCGCGACGATTGGCGAATCGTTCTTCATCGATCATGCCACCGGCGTGGTGATCGGCGAAACCGTGGTCATTGGCAATCGCGTGAAGGTCTATCAGGGCGTGACGCTTGGTGCGCTGTCGACCAAGGGCGGGCAGAGCTGGCGCGGCCGCAAGCGTCATCCAACCATCGAAGATGATGTGACCATCTACCCGAATGTCACCATCCTGGGCGGTGAAACAGTCATCGGGGCCCGCTGTGTGATCAACGGCTCGGTGTTCCTGATCAAGTCGGTTCCGCCTGACCACACAGTGCGCGTCAACCACCTGGAGCCTCAGTTCCATCCTCGCAAGAGTGGGAAAACTGGTGTGGCGACGCCTGAAGATGAACTGTGGTCCGACTTCAACATCTGAGTGACAATCCATTGCCCCTTACGAAACCGCTTCGCTCACGCGAGGCGGTTTTTCTTTGGCGTCAGAGGATGGCGATTCAGGGATTTCTGGGCATGGCTAAAATCGCCTGGCCGCATACGATATAGGTAGCCATGAACATCATGCTGGATTTCAATAAGCCGCTGCCTCTGTTTCCACTGCCAAGCTGTGTGCTGCTGCCTCATGCAACGATTCCGCTGCATATCTTTGAGCCACGCTATCGACAGATGGTCAGTGATGCACTGGTGGGCGACCGCGTGATCTGCATGGCCATGTTCCAGGGGCCGCGCTGGAAGACCGATTACAACGCCTCGCCACCCATTCGGCCGCATGTCTGCGTGGGGTATATCGTCCGCCACGAGGAGCTTCCCGATGGCCGATACAACATCCTGCTGCAGGGGCTGTGTCGAGCCAAGGTCGAACTGGAAGAAGTGGATGAGCCCGTGCTTTATCGCCGGGCTTACATGAGGCCGGTTGAAGAGAATCTCTCTGATGAGTTTGATCTGATCGAACAGCGCCAGCAGATTCTGAATCTGCTCAATGACCCGCTGATGACGCAGCTCACCGCAGTGAATTCCATCCATCAGTGGCTTAGCGATGAAATTCCGACAACGGCTTTGATTGATCTAGGCGTGATGACGGTCTGTGAAGAATCCGAGCCTCGCTACGCCGTGCTCGAGCAGAGCAGCCCCGTGGAACGCGCTAAGCAGTTCATCACCATGCTTAATGCCACCAGGCAGACGATGAAGCTGGCCAGTCGCATTGCGCCGCCTGAGCTTCAGGATCACATGCACATGAATTGACCCTCTCGCAGCTGTGCGTACACGCGTTGAGCGCAGGCATGCTAAACTTCTGGGGTCATGACTGATTATCTGAATGGAAATGAGACGGACCCTTTGCTCGAAGGGCTGACCGGCCCGCAGCGTGAAGCGGTGGAGCATGTCGATGGACCGCTGCTGGTGCTGGCCGGCGCAGGGTCGGGTAAGACGCGCGTGATCACGCGTCGTATCGCCTATCTGATTCTGCGCGTGGGCATTGCGCCGTGGAATGTACTGGCCATCACGTTCACCAACAAAGCCGCAGGGGAGATGCGCGAGCGTCTGGCCCATCTGCTGTCTGAAAAGCAGGCCCGCGCTGCCACGGTGACCACGTTTCACAGTCTCTGTGCACGCATCATCAGGCAATATGCGCATCTGCTGAATCTGCCTTCGAATTTCACCATCTACGACTCGGCCGACCAGAACCGCGCCGTCAAACAGGCCATCGAAGAGCTGGGCATCAACACCAACAACTTCCCGCCTGGCAAAGCACTGCATGCCATCAGCAGCGCTAAGAATGAGATGGTCAGCTGGCAGGAATACGAGAAGCAGGCCTATGACTTCTTCTCGAAGAACGTGGCCAAGATCTATCGCAAGTATCAGGCGATTCTCACCGCCAACAAAGCGGCCGACTTCGATGACCTGCTGCTGATGACCGTGCGCCTGATGAAGGAACATCCCCAGGCACTGGCTGAGCTGCGCGAGCGGTTCCAGTATCTGCTGATTGACGAATATCAGGACACTAACCGCGTTCAGTTCCTGCTGGCCCATACGCTGGCTGCGGAGCATCGCAACATCTGCGCCACCGGTGACCCGGACCAGTCGATCTACGCCTGGCGCGGAGCAGACATCAACAACATTCTCGATTTTGAATCGTACTATCCCGGCGCAAAGACTGTGCGCCTGGAGCAGAACTACCGTTCCACGAAGAACATCCTGGCGGTGGCTGACGGGCTGATCCGCAACAATCAGCGCCGCCGTCATAAGGAGCTCTGGACCGAGAACGAGACAGGCCAGCCCATCCGCATGCTGGTGGCTCCCGATGAACGCTCCGAAGCCAATGCGGTGGTCAAGTGGTTTGAAGAACTGCACGCGGACCACGACTACGCATGGAACGACATGGCGGTGTTCTATCGTGCCAATAATCTCAGCCGCGTGATGGAAGATGCGCTGCGTACGAGCAATATTCCGTATCAGATTGCACGGGGTACGAGCTTCTACGAGCGTAAGGAAATCAAGGATGCGCTGTCATACCTGCGCATGGTGGCTAATCCGGATGATGCCATCAACATGCTGCGTGTGATTAACACACCCGCACGTGGTATCAGCCCGGCCACGGTTAAAGCCATCCAGACCTACGCCATTACGCAGGGGCAGACCGTCCGCCAGATCGTGGCCGATGCACGCTACGTGCCCGGCCTGACCAAGCGGGCTGTCGACGCGGTGGCCAAGTTCCACCAGTCACTTGAACATTGGCGTAATCTCGCGGGCCTGACGGAAGCGCCGCCTGTCGAGACGGTTTCGTTCCGGGGCCTGGTGGAGCGCATTCTGCGGGAATCAGGTCTTGAGGAGTTCTATCGCAACGATAAGACCGATCCCGACAGTGAACGCATCGAGAACCTGGGCGAACTGGTCAGCTCGGCGCAGCAGTATGAAGATGACTTCCTGCTGCTTAGTAACGGCGAGGATGCCTCCGTTTCCGAAAAGCTGGCCGGCTATCTTGAGCAGGTGAGTCTGGTGAGCGATGTGGACTCCATCAAGTCTTCCACCGGTGCTGTCACGCTCATGACGCTTCATGCTGCCAAGGGGCTGGAGTTCCCCGCGGTGGCGATGATCGGGATGGAAGATGGCATCCTGCCTCACCAGCGAGCTGCGGAAGAAGGGCGGGACGTTGAAGAGGAACGCCGTCTGTGCTTCGTGGGCATCACGCGTGCCCGCAAGGTGCTGATGCTCAGCAGAGCGCAGCGTCGAACCGTGTTTGGCCAGACACTGCCTACGATTCCTTCACGCTTCCTGGCCGAAATGCCCAGGCAGCTGATGGAGGAAGTGAAGGACGAGTACGATTATGGCAGCCCGTCGACAGGCAGCTGGTCGTCGTCGGTTTCGGGCAGTTCGTCGCTGACCTCATCGGCGCCATTTCCGCCGGGGACGAACGTCCGCCACCCACTCTTCGGCGTGGGCAAGGTGCTGACGGTCAGTGCAGCCGGCGGGGCGGGTTCACGGGCGCAGGTTCACTTTGCCAAAGCAGGCATCAAGACGCTGATTCTGGAATACGCCAAGCTCGAGAAGATCTGAGAAAGCAAAGTCATGGGACGCACACGCATCAAGATCTGCGGGATCCGGACGCCTGAAGCCGCGCTGGCTGCGGTGGACGCCGGAGCCGACACCATCGGCCTGGTTTTCGTGCCCGGCTCGCCTCGGGAAGTCAGCGTGGAACAGGCGCAGGTGATCGTGGAGTCGCTGCCTGCCATGGTTGAGCCCGTTGCGCTTTTCGCCAATGAATCAGCAGGCCGGATTCTTTCCATCGCAAAGCAGTTGAACCTGCGCACGGTTCAACTGCATGGGAAGGAGAGTGTCGAGGATGTACTGGCGCTGGCGCCGCTTCGCGTGATCAAAGCTGTTGCGTTTCAGCCTGACACGTTTCAGGACACATTGGCCATCTGGCGCAGCGGCCCGGCGAATGTCGCAGCGATTCTCGTGGATGCACCGCCGCCGGCTGCAGCGCAGGTCACCGGCGGTCATGGCCAGGCGTTCGACTGGAACTCCCTGGCTCAGGCGCGTGAGCAGGGATTGTTTGCTGACCTGACACCCATCGTGCTTGCAGGCGGACTCAAACCTGAGAATGTAGAGCAGGCCATCCGCACCGTCCGGCCTTACGCCGTGGATGTATCAAGCGGTGTGGAATCGTCACGGGGGGTGAAGGATGTACAGCTGATCCGCGCCTTCTGTGCAGCAGTGCGTCAGGCCGATGCATTGATGGGGTGATGTCGCTGGGCCCAGGTCATCATTACCATCCTCAGCGACTGTACGTCTCAACTCTCCGGCATTTCGCCTGAGCCGTAGCCCACCATGCCTGTCCTCTGAAACACACCGGCCTGCGGATCGCCGGTGATGGCTGCGGCGATCTTCTCCACGTGGCTGTGGCAGTTCTCGATGAACAGGCGGAAGTTGATCTGTGTTCCCGCCGCAGCGGTTCCCGCGACATACAGGCCGGGGATATTGGACTCCATCGTCGCTTCATCCAGTTCGGGCGATTCATTAATGCCTGCGAGATTCGCGCCGACCTGCTTGAACAGCGTGCTGTCCATCTGATAACCGGTGAGCAGCAGCACGAAGTCAGCGTCGACCACCGCATCCTGTCCCGCTGTCGAATCTGGTGCTTTAGCCAGATGCACCTGTGTGGAGGTGATATGCACGGGCTGTGTCCCGGGCAGAAAGTGAATGCCGCCTTTCTTGATGAGCCATTTGATTTCAGGCAGCAGCCAGTACTTGATGATCTTCTCGTCGAAGCTGTCTCTGCGATAGCTCAGCGTGACATGCGCACCGGCGCGGAAGCAGCGGATGGCCGCTTCCACCGCAGAATTTCGGCCGCCGACGATCAGCAGCTTCTTCTGGAAATACAGATGAGGCTCGTCGAAGTAGTGGCTCACGTGAGGCAGGTTTTCGCCTGCGATGTGAAGCCTGTTGGGGCGATGCATGTCGCCGATGGCCAGCACCACGCGACGGGCACGATAGCGCTGCCTGTCATCGCCATGAAGACTTTCAACGATGAAGCCATCGTGATCCCTGCGCAGGTCCACTACGCGTTCGTGGGTGTTGATGCGCAGCTCGTAATGCTGAACTACGCTGCGCAGGTAGGCCAGATATTCTTCACGCGTGGCTTTGGTCTGATCGGCTGTCTGAAGCGGAATCCCTGCAATGCCGATGCGTTCCGGTGAGGAGAAGAATCGCACCTGCCTGGGATACCAGAGGATCGTCTGGCCGATCTGCCCGGCTTCGAGATGAAGATAGTCAACGCCAGCCCGTTTGAGCGCCACGGCCAGTTCAATGCCGATGGGGCCGGCCCCGATAATCAGCACATCTGTTGCATGCATGGTCGGAGTCTAGCATGAAAAGAAAAACCCGCCAGCAGGAGCCAGCGGGTGGGCACATCAGAGATTTGCTGTGATGTTCAGGCTTTCTTGTCTGTCAGCACGAGCCAGAGGGCATGAATACAGCCAGGCAGACCACCGAGCAGCGTCAGGATCAGATTGATCCAGAAGTGCGTGGTCAAGCCCACCTGCAGGAAAGCCGCAACGGGCGGCAGAAAAATGGCCAGGATGATTTTCAGAATGATCATAGGTCCTCCCTTGTATGGCTGATACGGAAGCCACCTAGATTATGGCCTGAAGAATTGCAGGGGACAATGAAAAAGCGATTTTCCTTTTTCACAATTCTGGCGAAAAGCAGAGGTCAGGGCGTATCATATGGTGAGACGACTGTCCGATCTGATGAGCTTGTGAAGTCATCATGTGAGCTTGACGCCGACCGCTGCTGCTTCTCACAGCCGGTGGGCAGGAGTTGCGAGCATGAGCAAACGACAGCGCACATCCACGGGTCGATACGACCCCAATGCATGGTTCCCCGTGGTCAAGCACACGCTGGCGGCTGGCGATGTGGGGTGGGAGCAGGGCTTCCGCTATACCATCGAACAGGCCGATGGCGATCTCTTCTGGTTCCGCTCGGCTGAGGCTCGTGATCAGTTCTGCAAACGTCATCATCTTCAGATTGTCGACCTCGCCACCATGGTCTCGGTGCGCAAGGAATATGCGTTTGATCTCACCAAGCCCTGGCAGCCCGCCAACAGGCTTGAGCAGAGGCGAAGCTTTGCCATTACCCGCCGCACGCTGCGGGCCACCAAGACGCTGCCACGTCGAACGGTTCTCACCCTCGTGGAGCCTGTGAGTGTGCCCGCCCGATGGGCCAGGCTGCTGTCGATTCGTGATCTGGCCAGGATGGACGCCGCGAAGCCCGCGCCGATGTGGGATCCTCTGACCATGCCCAGCGACCATCACGCCCACGTGACCGACGCGCAGCCTTTCCGCCTGGATGATCGCGTGGCCCGGTCCGTCGTGGATGACTTCCTGGTGGAAGCGCATCTGCGCAGCGATCATCACCGCTACTGGCTGGATTTCCGTGTGGTCCAGAAGCGGTCACCTGATGACCTTTCCTTCGACACCGCCGAGGCTCTCTACAACGGCGGTGAGCCTTTCTACAACGTCATCCCCACGCAGGTGTCGCTCGAGTTCACCTCGACAGAGCACATGCATCTGACGATCCGTAGAACGGGGAAGTGAGATACATCTGACCTTGTGAAGTAAAAAAAGACCCAGGCATGCAATGCCTGGGTCTTTGGTGTTTTCAGGGGATCAGTGGGGGAGGAAACTCATTCCCACTCGATAGTCGCCGGGGGCTTGGAGGAGATGTCGTAGACCACGCGGTTGACGCCGCGGACTTCGTTGATGATGCGGTTGCTGATGACCGCCAGCACATCGTAGGGGATGCGAGCCCAGTCGGCCGTCATGAAGTCCTGCGTTTCTACTGCACGCACGGCTACGACCGATTCATAGGTGCGGCCGTCACCCATCACGCCCACTGCCTTGACGGGCAGCAGCACGGCGAAGACCTGCGAGGTCTTACGATACAGTTCGTTGGAGACGATTTCTTCCAGCACGATTTCGTCGGCGTCGCGCAGCAGGTCGAGCTTGGGGCGGGTCACTTCGCCAAGCACACGGACCGCCAGGCCCGGACCGGGGAAGGGGTGACGCCAGACCATCTGCTCGGGCAGGCCGAGCACTTCGCCCAGCTTGCGAACTTCGTCCTTGAAGAGCGTACGCAGCGGCTCAATGAGCTCGAAGCCCAGCTCTTCAGGCAGGCCGCCGACGTTGTGGTGAAGCTTGATGTTCGCGGCAGCGCCCGAGTAGCCGTGACCCGATTCGATCACGTCGGGGTAGAGTGTACCCTGCGCGAGGAAAGCCGCGTCGGGGATGTCGCTTGAGGCCTGCTTGAACACTTCGATGAAGCGATGGCCAATGCGTCTACGCTTGACCTGAGGATCTTCCACGCCGGCCAGATCGTCAAGGAATTCCTTCTCGGCGTCGATGACGCGGAGATCCACATCGAAGTGGCCGCGGAAGGTCTGCTCGACCAGTTCGCGTTCGTTCTTACGCAGCAGGCCGTTGTCGACAAAGATGCAGGTGAGCTGCTTGCCAATGGCCTTGGCCAGCAGGGCAGCGACCACGGAGGAGTCCACGCCGCCGGACAGGCCGCAGATGACGCGCTTGTTGCCCACGCGTTCGCGGATCTGTTTGGCCTGCGACTCAACGAAGTCGCTCATCTTCCAGGTTGCACCTGCTTTGCAGATGTTGAACAGGAAGTTGGACAGCAGATCGGTTCCGTGCGGCGTGTGGGTCACTTCCGGGTGGAACTGAACGCCCCAGAACGGGCGCGACTTGTGACGCACCGCGGCGTAGGGGCAGGTGGGGGTGCTGGCCAGCGGGATGAAGTCGTCAGACAGGTGATTCACCTGGTCGCCATGGCTCATCCACACGGTGGTGTGTTCGGGGATGCCCTTGAGCAGGTCGGTGTGATCGGTGATGTTCAGCGAAGCCCGGCCGTATTCACGAGCCTTGGCATTACGCACTTCGCCGCCGAGCGTCGAGACTGCCACCTGCAGGCCGTAGCAGATGCCCAGGACGGGCACGCCCAGCTCGAACAGGCGAGGATCGCACTTGGGAGCGCCATCTTCGTACACGCTAGAGGGGCCGCCTGAGAGGATGATGCCCCTGGGCTTGAGGGCAGCCAGTTCCTCGATGGTGATATCAGGCCAGGTGAGCACGGAGTAGACACCTGCTTCGCGCACGCGGCGGGCGATGAGCTGGGCGTACTGCGAGCCGAAGTCCAGAATCGGAATGACCTGGCCGATCATCTCGGCGGGGATTTCCAGACGGGGACGGGCGGTCTTGGCGTCAGATGATTGATTCATGTTCATTAATCCTGCAAAACGCAGATCATATCTGAAATAGGGCGTCGAGTCGCGGTGGCGGGACGAAAAAACCGTGGCCTGCCGGGGAACAGAAAGGCCCAGGTATTGCCATACCTGGGCCCGTGGGATTCCTGGGGTGTTTAGAGCATCAGACCGTACCGGCCGGGGTCTTGATCAGGACACGGGTCAGCTGCTTGAGGGCCTGCTTGATACGCTGTTCGTTTTCGACCAGCGCCATGCGGACGTAGCCTTCGCCCATGTCGCCAAAGGCGCTGCCGGGGGTGAGGGCGACCTCGGCCTTGTCGACCATGTCGAGGCAGAAATCGACCGTCTTGCCATTGTAGGGGGCCAGGTGTTCAGGCTTGACCTTGGCCCAGACGAACATCGAAGCGCGGGGGCTTTCAACTTCCCAGCCGAGCTTGCGCAGGCCCTGGACGAGCACATCGCGACGCTTGCCGTAGATTTCGGCCTGGCGTTCGATGTGGCGGTCGCCGGTACGCATGGCGATGATGGCCGCGATCTGGATCGACTGGAAGATGCCGTAGTCGTAGTAGCCCTTGATGGTCGACAGAGCCTTGATCATCTGCGGGTGGCCACAGCAGAAGCCGATACGCCAGCCGGCCATGTTGTAGGGCTTGCTGAGCGTGGTGAATTCCACCCCGTATTCCTTGGCGCCATCGGCCTGGAGGAAGCTCGGAGCCTTGTAACCGTCGAAGCAGGTTTCGCCGTAGGCGTTGTCATGGATGATCATGACCTGATGCTTCTCGGCCATCTTGACCACCTTGTCGAAGAACGAGACATCGACGGTGATGGCGGTGGGGTTGTGGGGGTAGTTGAGGATGATGACCTTGGGCTTGGGCGTCATGTGATCCAGCACGCGCTCGATGCGGTCGAGGAACGCCTGGTCATTGCCCAGAGGCACACTGATGGTGCTGGCGCCGGCCAGGATCACCGCGTAGGTGTGAATCTGGAAGGCAGGGTTGCCCACGACAGCGGTATCGCCCGGGCCCAGCAGGGCCAGACACAGGTGCGAGAAGCCTTCCTTCGAGCCGATGGTGGCAATCACTTCCTTTTCAGGATCGAGCTCGACACCCCAGCGACGGCGATACTTCAGCGCCATCTCACGACGGAGGTTGTACACGCCGGCCGAAACCGAGTAGCGGCTGTTACGCGCATCGGCCACAGCTTCCTGCAGCTTTTCAACGACGTCTGCAGGCGGCGGGTCGGTGGGGTTACCCATGTTCATGTCGATGACGTCTGCCCCTGCCTTGCGCCGCTCATAGATCATGTTCTTGAGCTGCGCAAGAACGTAGGGCGGAAGGCGGTTGATACGGCTGGCGACTTCGATCTGCATGGTGTTACTCGATCAGGGCATAAGCCCACTGCTGTGAGGCGAGCATCGGCCTTACTGGCCGCTCAGGGTTGAGGACGCATCTGCTCCATCTGGCGATCCCATCCTTCTTTGAGAGTCGGGTCGAGTACGACGACTTCGGCCTGGCTCAGGAGGGTCCGCGCCAGCTGGCGCATCTGGATTTGTTCCTGCTGACGTTGCACGCGAGACGTCAGAGTGTCTTTAACATCGTCAAATTTTACATTCTCGCCCGCGATTTTTCTTTCGAGCTTCAAAATCGCAAAGCCATTTTCAATCGCCACCGGCGGACTGACCTGTCCAGGCTCGAGAGAAACCAAGGTGTTACGTATAGCTGCCGGATAACTGGGGTCAGCATGGCTCAATGGCTCCAGCAGCCCGCCTCGGTCGCGGGAGGGGTCGGTGCTGTAGCGAATGGCCAGGTCGCCGAAGTTTCCCCCATTACGCAGCTGCGACTGGACTTCCTGAATCTCGCGCAGCGTGGCCGTGGTGATGATGCGGGCTTCGAGCAACTCGCCATATTCCATCTCAAACGCCTGCTGAAGCATCTGAGGCTGAATCTGGATAGCAGGGCGGACGATGGCACGCATGGCTGCGTTGCGCCAGAGCGTCTGACGGAAGCGCGCCTGGGTGATTCCGCGGCTGCGCTGGAGTTCCTTCATCAGGCGCACCGCCTGGTCGGGATCGGGTGAAAGCTCTTCCAGAAGCAGCCTGCGTTCGGCGTCAATCTGGTCCTGAGAAATCAGAAGTCCCTGTTCCGCCAACCGACGCTGAAGCATCTGATCGAGCACGACTTCGGTCAAAGTCTCGCCGCCATTGTTCTGGATCAGGCGGGTGAGCAGTGTCTGCGTGGTGATGGGCTGGCCAGCGACATAAGCAATCGGCTGATTTCCTGCTGGCGGGATGTTGCTTGAAGGGTTAGATTGAGTCCTGATTGGAGCAGGGGCTTTGCCAGAGGTTTGGGGGGAGGATGTCGAGCGAGCAGGCTGACAGCCTCCAGCAAGCGCTCCCCCGAGGCAGAGAATCAGTATCGTGATGGTGGGTCGAAAATATTGCATCGACTCACGCTAAGGACCACGCTTGGAACTGTCAACGGGGACAGCTCACCTACGCAGGGAAACATCATGGCAACCGAATCCGCTCGATTTATTCTTTGTCCGTATTGTGGTCATCCGCAGCCAGTCGCAGAACGATGCGCCGTCTGTGCAGGCCACTTCGAGCCGCTGAGCCGCAAGGCCACGCAGATTTCGATGGGGCCCTGGTTCATCCGCGATCGCAACGTTCCCTTCCGCCCGGGCTGCAGCTTTGAAGTTCTCCGCAAGCAGATTGACGCCGGCCGCATCAAACCCAACACCGTGATGCGCGGGCCTACGACGCATCAGTTCTGGTCGGTGGCACGCAATGTTCCAGGCGTGGCGCATCTGCTGGGCTACTGTCATGAGTGCAATCACTCAGTGAAGCCCGATGATCCGGCCTGCCCGAAGTGCAAAACGAAGTTCACACTTCCCACGCAGCGCAACGAGCTTGGGCTGCTCTATCCCACCGCACAGGCCGCGGCCAATGCCCAGAAATCGCTGGACCGCGAGATTGATCGCAAGCTCGGCGGGGGCAGCAGTGCCAGCTCGTCGCCCGAGCCCCAGAGCAGTGATACGGGGGGCGAGACCCGCGCTCCGGTTCAGGGTGGGCTGGACCTGCTGGATCAGGTCCTGAGCGTGGCTGAGAAGCGGGCGGTGAAAGCTGCTGTCAGCCAGAAGCCCGCAACACCGGCCGCCGCTCCGCAAAGCCAGGCCGCGCCCGCCGGGGCTGCCAAGCCCACATCGCTGGATTTCGGCCCGGCCGAGGGGGGCGATGGCAAATCACGTGGCGAAGCAGGCTTCCTCTGGACCCAGCCTCAGCAGGATCAGGCCCAGCCGATGGCCGCGGCGGATTCGAGCAATCCCACCGCGGCAGTTCCCAAGGCAGGGAAGACCAGCTGGCTGATTTGGCTGCTGGTGGCCATCAACATTCTGGTGGTGGGGCTGCTGGTGCTGGTGGTTCTGATGCAGCAGCGTGGCCAGGGGTAATGTTGCTGCGATGATTTGGCCAGCCGGGCGAACAGTTCTAGAATGATGTATTGCGCTTTGATGACATAGGCCGGGCCTGCGCCCGGATCGGAGGTATTTCGTGACTGCTCGCCGTCTGTACATGGACAACGCTGCCACCAGCTTCCCCAAGCCGCCTGCGGTCCATCAGGCCATGATGCATTACGCCACCGAGCTGGGCGCTTCGCCCGGCCGAGGCTCCTACGCTGAAGCCCGCGAAGCAGGCAGGCTGATGTATCAGTGTCGCCAGCGTATCTGCAAGCTGATCAATGGCACGTCACCTGAGCATGTTATCTTCACGCTCAACACCACCGACGCCCTGAATCTGGCCATTCGTGGCATCGTTCGCCCGGGCGATCATGTGATTACCACGTGGATGGATCACAACTCCATCCTCCGGCCTTACAACGCGCTGGTCGATCAAATGAGCATCGAACAGACCCGCGTGAAGGTTGATCCGCAGACTGGCCTGGTTGATCCACAGGACATTGCTAAAGCTATTACGCCAAAGACCCGCCTCATCAGCGTGGTGCATGGCTCGAACGTGACGGGAACCGTCCAGCCCGTGGCAGAAGTCGGGAAGATCGCCCGCGAGCATGACATTCCGCTGCTGGTCGACGCCGCCCAGACGCTGGGCCACATGCCTGTCGACGTGCAGGCCATGAATATCGACCTGCTTGCTTTCCCCGGCCACAAGGGCCTGCTGGGGCCGCTGGGGACGGGGGCTCTGTACATTCGGCCGGGTCTGGAAAAGAAGATGCGTCCGGTGCGCGAAGGCGGGACCGGTTCGGTCAGCGAGCATGATGTCCAGCCCGATTTCATGCCCGACCGCTTCGAGCCGGGCAGCCACAATGCCATTGGCATCATCGGCCTGTCAGAAGGGGTCCAGTGGATTCTGGATCAGGGCATCGACAAACTCTGGCAGCATGAGCAGGACCTGATCCGCGTGATGCTTGATGGCCTGACTGATACGGGTCCGATTCCCGGCCTGACGCTCTATGGTCCTCAGGGCGTGCGAAACCGCTGTGGCGTGTTCTCGGTGCGCATTGAAGGTTACGATCAGCCTCAGACCCTCTCGGATGTGCTGGAGAAGGAATTTGGCATCCTGACCCGTTCAGGCATCCACTGTGCGCCGCTGGCCCACCAGACCTTCGGAACGCATGGCCTGGGGGGGATGACGCGTCTGTCTTTTGGTCCATTCCTCACCAAACAGGATGTGAAGTACGCCTGCGATGCCCTGGCGGTAATCGCCTCGCGCCACCCCGTTTCAAAGTAAGCAGCAGGGGACTTTCTCCCCGATTAATCCCAAAACCATCCTGACCCTCAAAGCCCATGCGTTGCCACGCATGGGTCTTTTCATGGTCAAAAAGCGCATAAAAAAAACCCAGGTCAATGACCTGGGTCTCTTAATCAATCTCAGATCAGCGACAGCAATCAGAGGGTCGCCGAGGTGAAGGGCAGCAGGCCCAGGAAGCGGGCACGCTTGATGGCCTGCGAGGCCAGACGCTGCTGGCGGGCGTTGAGGCCCGTACGCTTGCGGCCCTGAATCTTACCGTTGGGAGTGAGCAGACGGCGAAGATCTTCGGCGTCCTTGTAGTCGACGTATTCAACGCCGGTGCTCGACTTCTTAGCCACCTTCACGCGGGGGGCTGCTGCAAACTGGGTGAACTCTGCCATGGGAAACGCTCCGTCCTGGGTTAAAAGCCCCAACTCAATAGACCCTGGGGCGACGGTCAAACTCAATCCAAGCTCCACATCTTAACGAGACAGCCCCGGATTGCAAGGGACCTGCCCGCAAGCTGGCCGATCAGCCTTGGCAGGTTACTTCAGATTTGCCTGCAGGTGACTGCGGATCAGCCCCGGATAGTCGGTTGTGATGGCATCGACCCCGCTATGGGCAAGATGCAGCGCCAGAGCCGGGTCGTTGACGGTCCAGACATCGACCGACAGCCCGGCCTGCTTGATACGATCTACCATCTGCTTATTCCAGGGCCAGTTACGAGAAAGGTCCAGCCCCTTGAAGCCTTGCTGTCTGGCCTGCTCGATGAGCCTGTCCAGGATCGCCTGCCAGTTGGCAGCGTCGGCTTCGGCCGGGGCGCCGGCCAGCAGCAGGCAGCGGGCATCAGGCAGGTGAGTCAGCACCGAACTGAGCCTGACCGCATTGAAGTCGATGAAGGTCAGGTTCTCCAGCGAGACCGGTCCGGCTTTCACAACCTTGGCCAGCGTGCTGACCATCGCCGGAGCGGCCGACTTGATTTCGATCAGCAGCTTTTTGTCGGACGGGATAATCGCCAGCACCTGCTCGAGTGTGGGAACACGCTGGCCGGCGTAGGCGGGGGACTTCCAGGTGCCCGCGTCGAGTGTCTGGATGGTCTGCAAGGGCGTCTGGAGGACCGGGGCCTGCAGGCCTGCGGTGCGACGCAGGTCAGCGTCGTGAATGGCGACCACACGCTCATCGGCTGTCAGGTGGACGTCGATTTCCGCTGCGTCGGCCTGCTCCTGCCAGCCCAGTTCGATGGAAGCCAGCGTATTTTCCGGGGCCTGATGCGAAGCGCCGCGATGAGCCACAATCCGGGGCATCTGAACCATCAATCGTCTCACTTATTCCGAGGCAGGTTTGGAGCCTTCGAGCATCGCCTGGGCCTGCTGTAGCAGGGCTTCGGAGCGACGCAGCATCGATTCCATTTTCTGCTGTTCCGCATCCAGACGGGCTTCGAGATTATTCAAGCGGGTTTCCAGTGCAAGCACGGCTTCGGTGAAGGTGTCATCCAGCGTGCCGATCCACTGATCGAACTCCCGCAGGCTGCGTGTGACATCCTGGGCCAGTTCATCGCGGAACGTCTCGTGCTCAGCTTTGAAGGTGTCGATCATCTTCTGATAGCCCAGCGTGTGGGCCTCAGCGGCTTTGAAAAGCTGCAGGCCCAGTTTCACACGCTGCTCGGCCTGGTTCTGGACACGCTGCAGTGCTTCAAGCTGCTGTTCAGGCGTCAGTGGGCCACGAGGCAGGCCAGGCAGGGCCTGCTTACGGGGCTGGGCAGACGAATAAGACGTGGATGTCGTGCTCATGTCGATCTCCGTGCGACGTGGGCTCGTCCTTGAGCCTTCAACGCATCCTCTACCATCGGCCAATGGGCCTGACCTGCTACACAATCGGCAGGCATGCGATATGCTTGCGGTATGAAACTCAACGACCTGATGCAACAGATTCAGACCCTGGCTCCGCTTTCTCTCGCCGAGCCCTGGGACAAGGTAGGCCTGCAGGTGGGCGATGCCCAGCAGAATGTCCGCAAGGCGATGCTTTGCATTGATCTGACACCCGCAGTGGTGAAGCAGGCCATCATCGCTAAAGCGCAGCTGATTGTTTCCTATCATCCGCCGATCTTCGAACCGCTTAAGACCCTCACGCCTGGCGACTGGAAAACCCGGGCGCTGCTGGACTGTGTGAAGCATGGCATTGCGGTCTACAGTCCGCACACGGCTCTGGACGCTGCTCCGCAGGGCCTGAACCATTGGCTGGCCAATGGTCTGGGGGAAGGCGAGCAGCGCGTCATCAAACACGCTTCGCCTCAGAAGCAGGGCATGCTGGTGGTCTTTGTCCCCCTGGCAGCGGCCAACGGTCTGCGCGAAGCGCTGTCGCAGGCCGGCGCGGGCCAGATTGGCCAGTACACCAGCTGTTCGTTCGGGGTGCTGGGTGAAGGCACTTTCAAGGGCGATGATCGATCCAATCCCACCATCGGCCAGCCCGGCCAGTTTGAGCGCGTGGAAGAGCTGCGCATGGAAATGGTCTTCCCCTGGGCCATCAAGGATCGCCTGGTGCGCACGCTTTATGAGCACCATCCCTACGAGGAGCCTGCATTTAACATGTATGAGCTGGCCTCGACGGTTCGTGCGACCCAGTCGGCCGGGCAGGGGCGGGTGGTGACACTCGATAAGCCTGTGACGCTGGAAACCCTCACGCAGCGCATCGCAAAGCATCTGGGCGTGAAGCATGTGGATGTGACGCCTGCAGTCGATAAGCGAGGCCGCATTCGCACCATCGGCCTGTGTGTGGGAGCAGGCGGCTCGCTGCTTTCCGAAGCGGGCGAGATTGATGCGTTTTTCACCGGCGAGATGCGCTATCACGATGTGCTGGCCGCATCGCAGCGGGGAATTCATATTCTGCTGGCCGGCCACGTGCAGACGGAAAGGCCGTTTCTGCCTGAATATCGAAAGATGCTCGCTGCGACGACCGGCTCTGCAGTCAACTGGACCGTCGCCCGTGAGAAGTGACCATTGGGATTGCTCGTTGAGAACTCGGCCACGCAATCGGTAAGATGAGTGCATCATCCTGTGGCTCATGGCCCGGTTCATGGAGTGTCATACCTGTGGCGAAGAAGGCGAAAGCTGCAAACGTCAGCAACAGAGTTTCGGCTGTTGAAGCTCCTTCTGCGACCCAAGCCAATGTTGCTGAAGCGGACCTCAGGAATGTTTCCCTCAGGTCCAGGCAGGATTCATCCGGCATCATCAAGATGCCTGGAAATCAGGCGGATATCGACTGGCCTTCGCTTGGTCTGCCTCGCCTGCTGAGCATGGGCCGATCGATCTTCGACCCCATCTGGGCCATCAAGGACCACGCCAGTAAGAACACGGAGCTGATGTTTATCCTGCGCGGTCAGGTGACGGTTCACACCGCCGACTACAAGCTGCCCGCCACGCAGGGGCAGGTGGTTTACACGCCCAGTGGCAAGGTCCACCGCGACGTCTTTCCGCTGGACTCAGAGTTTGAGGTCTACCTGGTTCACTTCGAATGGGCAGGAGAGGAAACGCTTCTTTCCAAGCTCACGCCGGCCGAACTGACTGAAGCCTCCAAAGCCGACCCTGCTGCCATCGCTGCGGACATGCGCCAGCTTTATGCCGACTTCCTCCAGCATGGTCCGATGACCGGCCAACTGACGAGCCTGCGACTGATGCAGGTGATCTGCAGGCTCTGGCATCACGCGGTGCGCTCCAGGCAGAGTGAGCCTGCCGCCAGCTATGATCTGGCCAAGGCCCGCCGCGTACAGATCATGACTCAGGCGCGTCAGGTCATCCACGAACGCTACAGTCAGCCGCTGGGGCTGGAGGATATCGCCGAGGCTATCGACGTTTCGCCTTACTACCTCTCCCGCGTCTTCAGCCAGGAAGCGGGTTTCACGCTCTCGAGCTATCTGCATGACGTGCGCATGGAGAAGGCGGCGGGTCTGCTTCGCAGTCCGCGCATGGCGGTGAGCGAAGTGGCCAGACAGGTGGGCTTCCGCGATGCGCACTATTTCGCCCGCGTGTTCAAGAATCATTTCGGCGATGCTCCCAGTGCCTACCGCGTCAAACTTTCGCCCAACAACAAGTGACGAGGCAGTGGGTTTGAAGCGGTTATATCGACCTTGATGACGGGCGGTTCGTGGACAATTTTGCGATGCGGGGAATCGGTTGCTCCCGCTGCGGATGGGGGCAAAAGATTCCCACGTCCATGCAATGCTTTCCCGTTGTGAGCAGGCAGGGGGCCGATATGTTGGATGGCATGAGCACAACCACCTCTATCGGTACTTCTCAGTCCACCAGACTGGCCATCAACGGCGGAACGCCTGCGGTGGGCAAGGACATCGTCTTCCGCACCTGGCCTGCAGTGGATGCCTCCGATGAGGCGCTGGTGCTGGCTTCGCTGCGTCAGGACAAGCACGCCGGCGGCGGGCCTCACACCCGCATGCTGACGGAAGAATTCGCCGCGTGGAATGGCAACAAGTATGTGATGGCCACCAACGCCGGAACCGCTGCACTGCATATGTGTGTGGCGGGCGTTGGCGTGCAGGCCGGTGATGAAGTCATCACCACTGCGCTGAGCTGGACCAGCAGCGCCACGGCCATCATTCACCACAACGCCATCCCGATCTTCGTTGACGTCAACTGGGATGACATGCTCATCGACCCGCGCAAGGTGGAAGCGGCCATCACCCCGCGCACCAAGGCTATCCTGATCGTTCACTACTGGGGCCTGGCGTGCGATATGGACGCCATCATGGCCGTCGCCCGCAAGCACAACCTCAAGGTCATCGAAGACGCCTGCCAGGCTCACGGCGCAACCTTCAAGGGCAAGAAGGTGGGCACGATCGGTGACGCCGGCGCCTTCAGCCTGAACCAGAACAAGAACCTCTGCGGTGGTGAAGGCGGCTTCTTCGTCACCAACGACCAGGCCGTGTTTGATCGTGGCAAGGCTCTGGCGAGCTTCAGCGACATGCGTCCTCTCGAAGCCGGCCGTGACTATCACGACCGCGGTCTGGGGTGGATGTATCGCACCACCGACCTCAACGCAGCCTTCGCTCTGGGCCAGCTGCGTAAGCTCGATAAGACCAATGCTCACGCCCGCGCCAACTGGGCCTATCTGGATGAACGTCTGGGTAACCTGCCCAACTTCACCCGGCCTTTCACCAGCGAAGATCGCCCGGTCAACGGCTACGCCTACGTGCTGCGAGCCGATCCGGCCTACGCGAAGAAGCGTGGCGTGGCACTGAGCGATCTGACCAACGCCATACGCGATGCCCTCAGGGCTGAAGGCCTGCCTGTCTCGCGTGCGAACTGGCTGCTGCCTGCTCACACGATCTTCCAGGCCAAGGATGCCTACGGGAAGGGCTCGCCCTGGTCCGATGGCCATGCCCGCAAGGACATCAGCTACGACCTCAAGCAGTACCCCGTCGCTCAGGACTGCGTGGACACCTGCATGTGGAACATCAATGCTCACCGCCCGCCGAATGAGCAGCCTGCCTTGGACGCCTTCGTGGCGGCAGTGACCAAGGTTTTTGAAAACCTGGATGAACTCCAGATTCCCGCTCCTGCAGCGAAATAAGCAGTATCAATAATCTCGTCAGGCTGTCGGGTTGACCTCCGACAGCCTTTTTTCATTCAGCGCCATTCACGTGAGACTTCCGGATGACCTACCTTTCTGCCCTGATGTTTCTGGCCATGCTCTTTGCAGTGATGCCTGCTGCGTTTGCCCAGCAGGCTCAGGAACGGCTCAACATAGGCTGGGCTCAGGTGGATATCACGCCCCAGCGTGAAGCTGCTCTGGCGGGCATGACTTCGCTGCGACTGGCCAGCACAGTGGAAAGCCCGCTGATGGCTGCGGCGCTGGCCATCGAAGCTCCATACCAGAAGGACGGCGCTGCGACCACCATTCTGGTGGGCTGCGACCTGCGAGGGATTAACAGGAAGATGCTTGCGGCGATCCGTGAATCGCTCGCAGCCAATCATCCGCAGATTGATCCACATTGGATCATCGTCAACTCCACGCATAGCCATAACGCACCGCCGCTGGGAGCCTTCGGGCTGCCCGTGGAGGCCATGCTCGAGCCGGAATATGTCGCCTTCGCCGCGCCTCGCATCGCCGATGCCATCGCGCAGGCCTGGAACAATCGAAAGCCCGGGGGGATCAGCTTCGGCCTGTCGCACGCGGTGGTGGGGCATAACCGCATCATGGCTTTTGATGATGGCAAGTCGAAGATGAGCTCGCGGATCAACGATCCTCATTTCAGCCATGTGGAAGGATATGAAGATCACGCGGTGAACCTGCTCTACACGTGGGATGCCCAGGGTAAGGTCACCGGCGTGGTGGTCAATGCTTCCGTCACCGCTCAGACGATGCAGTCGCAGTCGGTTATCAGCGCGGACTTCTGGCATGACACCCGCATCGAACTGCGCAAGAAGCTTGGGGAGAATCTGTTTGTGCTGCCACAGTGTGCTGCGTCAGGCGATCAGATGTCTGCAGCCCAGGTGGACCGCCGAGCTGAAGGGCGTATGGAAAAGCTGATGGGGCTGCATCGCAAGCAGATGATTGCTCGCCGCCTGACTGATGCGGTCATGAGCATCTATCCGGTCATGCAGGCCAACATCGAGTGGTCGCCCGTGCTCAAGCATCACTGGGAAATTGTCCCACTGACCCGCCGCCAGGTGAGCCAGCAGGATGTGGATGATGCCCACGCCGACATCGCGAAATTCAAGCCCATTTTTGAGAAGGGGCTTGAGGAACTCAAAGCCAATCCTTCGCTGATCAAGGATTCCAAGTGGGTCAGGCCGGTGACTGCGGCGCATCGCAACGTCGTCCGGGCCAACAAGGTGATTGATCGCTTTGCACTCCAGCAGACCGAGCCCCGTTTCCCGGTGGAAGGCCATACGGTCCGCATTGGCGACATGGCGTTGACCACCAACCCCTTTGAGTTCTATCTGGACTTTGGTGTTCAGATCAAAGCCCGCAGCAAAGCCGTCCAGACCTTTGTGGTTCAGATGGCCAACGGCTACGAGGGCTATGTACCCACGGCTCGTTCCGTGGCGGGAGGAGCGTATGGCGCAGTTCCCGCCAGTACCGAAGTTGGCCCCGAAGGCGGAAAAGATATGGTCGACTGGGCTCTTCAGTCGATTGATCGCCTGTGGGAAACGCCTTGAGTTCTGTGTTTATTCTGCTGATTGAATTGATCTATTCACCTTCCCTGAGAATGAGTCTATGAGAGCTGCTTCTGCCTGGCGCGATGTTACGCCTGATCGTCCCATCTACCTTGCGGGCCAGATGCACGCCCGGCTCGGCGAATACGCACGCGACCCGCTGACGGTCAACGCTGCGGTGTTTGAGGATGGTCAGGAAAAAGTCGCCATTGTGTCGGCCGATGTCTGCATCATTCCAGATCAGATTGCCGATGAGCTTCGCCGAAGTATCGCTCAGGCGGTGGGCATTCAGGAGCACAACATCCTGCTCTCGGCCACGCATACACACGTGGCACCGTTCCTGGAGGATCTGGGGCTTGATGGCGCTCCCATCGACGAACAGTGGGTGAGCTTCTTCAAGCAGAGCATCATCGATGCCGTCAGCGAAGCCAATGCGAATCTCATTGAGGTCAAGCTCTGGTCGGGCAATGGCTACATCGAGCAGATGGGCTGGAACCGTCGCGGTCTGCATCGCGATGGGTTTTGTGAAATGTATCTAGGCAGCTGGCGGCCGGGCTTCAAGGGCATCGAAGGCCCGCGCGATGGGCATGTCGGCGTCATCTGGGCGACGGATGAATCCCATAACGTCACGCTGGTGGTCAGCAGTTTCTCCACCCATCCCAACTGTCTGGAGCAGGGCAAGTTCTACAGTGCGGACATCCCTGGCGAAGTGCGCAAAGTCATCCGAGGCGGCCTGGGCCAGCAGGTGGGGGTGATCTACCTCACCGGCGCTGCGGGCGATACTGCGCCCTCGATCATGGTCGACAATGAGAAGAATGTTCAGCCCTGGCGAGGCGAAGAGGGCGTGAAACGCTCAGGCCGGTATCTGGGCGGCGAGATTCTCAAGACCATCGCCAGCACGACCACGCCGATGGAATCGCCCGTGATCCGCAGTGCGCATCGCCCCCTGATGCTGCAGATGCGGCCCTGGGATAAAAACTTCAACCCCGATCTGCTGCCCGAAGGCGGCATGAAGCAGTTCTGCGTTCGCAGTAGAGAGATGTGGGACACGCTCATGCGTGAAAAGAATCCATTCCCATCACCTGTGCATGTGATCCGCCTGGGCGATGCAGTGCTCTGCTCCAACTCGGCGGAGCTGTTCTGCGAGTTCGGGTTGGCGATCAAGAAGCACTCTCCCGCAAAGACCACGCTCATCGCCCAGCTGACCAATGGCTGGTGTGGTTACATTCCCACACCGCACGCCATCGGTCATGG
>Ga0207868_1000494_pt1 | contig 40914 bp, 59 predicted proteins | sample Passage237B_FD_187370 | JGI IMG/M metagenome (GOLD analysis project Ga0207868, IMG submission 187370) | Cellulose adapted compost microbial communities from Newby Island Compost Facility, Milpitas, CA, USA - Passage2 37B (SPAdes) (version 3) ... | reverse complement strand
GCGCTGCCACGGCAGGGCTTGAAGGTGCCGTCCCCGGCCAGCTTGGCCGCGGAACCGGGGACGGCGGTTGCGAGTGACCACAACCGGGGGCAAGGCCCCCAAGGGATGATGCCATGAAACGAGTCTGGGTGTAGCGCGACACTTGGTTTGCGAAATCTCCGCACTTGGTTTGCGAAGTCGTTTACGGGGCTTCGACCGGGCTTCAAACCGGGGTTGGAGCGTGGCGGAAGCGTAGCAGGCCGAGGTGCGCCGTTGCGCTGGGTCGTTTGGCGCGGGGTCCATGTGCCCATTTACCACGTCCGGTAGATCATTTCGCCGGCACGTTTGGCCTTGTGCGAGCCGCCGAGGGTGTAGTCGATCGTTACGCGTTGGCTGCGGAAGCGACCGAAAAGGCGGCGCATGTCGGGGTGGTCGTTGATGGCCAGGATGGCCTTGCCGGACAGGCCGGCCATCACTTCCGCGAGCGCCTCGTATTGCTCCAAACCGAACGGGGTACCGTAGCCCGCTGTGCGCCAGTACGGCGGGTCGAGGAAGAACAGCGTCTCGGGCCTGTCGTAGCGGGCGATGCAGTCGTGCCACTGCAGGCATTCGACGGTGACGCGCGCCAGCCGCAGGTGTGCCTGACTGAGGTCTTCTTCCATCCGCAGGACGTTCACGCGCGCGGGCAACGTTGGCGAGACACCGAAGGTCTGGCCGGTGGCCTTGGCACCGAAGGCGAGCTTCTGGAGGTAGTAGAAGCGTGCAGCGCGCTGGATATCCGTGAGCGTTTCAGGCTGCTGGAGCTGCGCCCAGCGGAACATCTCGCGGCTGGTCAGCGCCCAGCGGAACTGGCGGACGAGTTCATCCAGATGGTGCTGCACGCATCGGTACAGACGCACGAGCTCACCATTGAGGTCGTTGAGCACCTCGGCCTTGCTCGGCTCCTTCGCGAGCAGGAGCGCGGCACCGCCGGCGAACACTTCTACGTAGGTGGCGTGGTTCGGGATGTCAGAGAGCAGCGGTTTCAGCAGCCGACGCTTTCCGCCGGGCCAAGGGATGATCGGGTGAGCCATTCGTGTCTCCGGATGTGAGAACGGACCTCGGCATACTTGCCCTGCTGCGACGTCGCGGCAGGGAGCTTCGGCCTGAATCACGAGATCACCCTCGTGGCTTGGGCGGCCGGTACGGCGTTGGCGCGCCGCACCGGTCGCTCCCTCTTTATGTCGGAATCGGCACCTCCGTAACGACGTTCCGACCGCCGTTGAAGTAGGGGCCGGCGGCGTGTGTGAAACCGCCCAGCCCGGTCGCGATGCCGAGCATCGCCATGCCGTGCAGCATTGCCGCGTCAAACTGACCGTTGAGCGTGCTGCGCGGGATGTAGACGCACGTCTTTCCGCGATCGATGCGCGCAAGCAGACGATCGCGCGCGAGACCGGCCGTGCCGAATACGTCCGACTGCTGCTCCGGCATCAGCTGCCACGTCAGCCGGCGATACGGTGTGCCGGGCTGCGCGTACGGCTGTCGCCACGAATCGAACTGCGACGTCGTCGGGTCGATGTATTCGAAGTTCCAGCCGGCCTCGATCTCCACGTCCTCCGCGGCGCAAACGATGGCTTCGCCAACCGTGAACTGCTCCGCGCTCGAGATCGCGACGTTGCCGGCGACGTTGTTCCAAAGCTCAATTTGCACACCGACAACCGGGTCCGCGCCGGGTGCGACGAGCAACCACGCAGTGCGCTCGCCGCGTGGGCCTTCGACGATGCGTTGGCCACCGGCCTGCAGCATCGTGGGCTGATAGGGATACGTGCCGATCGTGTCGCCGGGCCGACGAAACGATGCCGTGATCAGCAGCCCGACAGGCAGCGAAGGGTTGAGGATGCCGACGATGCGCGGCACGAACGCGGGCGACCAGTCGCCGCGCAGGTAGAGCTTGTGCGCGCTGTCCGGCGTGCCCGTCATCCACTGCATGCGCGTGGGGGTGTCAGGGCGGCGGTCGCTGAGCGCGCTCGCCGGCGAGATGATCGCCGCGCCGCTGAGATGCGAGCTTGCGATCGACCAGGCGGGATCCGGCAGGCTGTGTCCGACGATCATCGGTAGTTGCCCTCCAATCTGATCTTGCCGGCGAACGGGAAATCCTCCCACGCCGTGAGCGCCATGCGGCGCGTGCGTGTCGGCGTCGGTGTCGCGCCTACTGGCATCGTGACTTCGAGCACGTCGGCGTATTGCAGGTCGCACGGATCTACGGTCGTCGTCGCGCCCACCTGGTTGTTGTCGTACGGCACCTCGATCGCGGCGATCTTGCGCTTGCCGCTGCGCTGCTCGATCGGCATCGTCGCGTTGAGTCCGCTCGCCGCGGTGTCGCGCGGCGCGTACAGCGAGACGATCTCTTCGACGAGCGCACGCGCAGGACCCGGCTCGTCGCACAGCAGGTGTTCCCACGGCGCTCCAACCGCGAATGCGTACTCGCTGCTCGGCCGCGCAGCGGTCGTGAATCGGATCTGGCTCGTCCCGGACCATGCTTCTCGCTGCGTCGGCGGTACACCGGCAGTGTCGGTGACGTAATCGCCGTCGCCGAAGGGCTCGCAGTTGCGGCGCACGCCGTACGACGTCGTGAGGTTCGGCGCGTCGTCGACCCGGATGCGCGCGCCCCATGTCTTGATGTCCGCGACGACGGTGGCGCCGTCGCGCTCGGCATCGCGGAAGCGGCGCACACGGATCACGTTGTAGCGGTCGGTGTACAACACCGCGCCGTACGTGTCCGCGATCTCCTGCAGCATCGCGCGGATGCTGGATGGTTGCTCGGTCCAGCGCGCTCCGATGCGGATGCCGGTCTCGTCGTCGATCGCCTGCGTGTCCGCCGCACTGAAGATGCCCTCCGGCTCGCCAGCACGGCGCACCAGAATCTCCCGGAACGCCTCCGTCAGCGTCATGCCATCCAGCGGCAACGCGACGTATTGCCCGAGCAACTGCACGCGCAGGTCGTCGATCACGCACGTCGCGCCTGCCGTCGTGGGCGGCGTCTGGCTGTTCGTGCCGCTCGCGCAGCACAGGTACAGCCCGAGCGCTGACAATTCCGTCGGCGGAACGGTGTAGAGGAACGTGAACTGCCGGCCGCCTGCGAGCGGCACGCGCAGCGGATCGAGGTGTGGCGTGACCCAGTACCGCTTGTCCCGGCTCATCTTCGTGAGGATGAAGAAGCCGTGGCCCTCGTTGCCGTACGGGTCCGGCGTGCCCAGGCTGTAGAGCAGCGAGAACGTGATGCGATAGGTGCGCCCCGGCTGCAACGGAGCCGTGTCGAGCAGCACGGGATAGCCGAGGTAGCTGCCGCCCGGTGAATTGCTGAGTGCGACGTTCGACGTGATGCGCAGCGACGAAGGCCGGCCGTGCGCAGATGTCTGCGCGATCGAGCCGTTGGCGACCACAGCGGGCGGGAACGTCGGCGACGTGGGCTTGCTCCAGCCGTCAGGCTCGCCGCCGGACCACGTCGTGAAATCACCGATTCCTGCGAGCACGTCCTCTGCGCCCGGGATCGTGTACTGCTCGCCGACGGACGAGCAATCCGCAGAGAGCCGGTAGACAGGCGCGGTGTCGAGCTGGATGCCGGCGCCGCCGAGCGCCGACGTCCACTGCGGCGGCGCGCTGAGCGGATCGAGCATCGCGCCGCCGTCGGTCACAAGCGTGACGTTGCTCATCGGCGCGTCGCCTAGCACGTAGATCGGCATGCCCGTGTCCGGCGGCGTGTCGAACAGCAGCGGGCGCACGTTGCGCTGCGCGCCGAGGCCGACGGGATAGATGCGCCCGCGCGCGCCTTCGTCGGCAAAGGGTGGGATCACGCGGCATGGCAATGGTTTGTCGAGCCGCGCGAGCGTGTCGCGCAGGCGCACGTCGAGCACGCCCGCGCTGGGCGACGTCACGGAATCGATGCACGCGGTCATCACCGTGCGCGCCGCCGCCGTGCTGCCCGCGCCGTGCGCCGGTGCGTCCAGGTCTTGCAGCACGAGCGTCGCGTCGCGCACGTCCATGTCGAGCAGTGAATCGAGCGCCCCATCGCTGTTGTCGAGTTTCAGCGTGCCGAACGCCGAGCCGCTCGCCGAACCTCCGCCGGACTGCCACCACGTCGCCGGCGCGCGCTTAACGCTGAAGGATTCCGGGTTGAGGATGCGCGGCCGGAACAGCGTGCTTGCCGGCGTGTCGCCGGCGTCGCTGAGAAACCCCTCGCGGGCGAGCGACAGGTACAGCGTCGCGAGTCCGCGCGTCTCCGTGTACCAGCCCGGCGCGGCGGCGGCGAAGAAGTCGAAGCGACTCTGCCCGGCGTTGATCGTGACGCTCACGTCGCCCGCTTCCGGCGAGCCGATCGAGATCGCCGGCGTCCATCGCTGGCCCGTCGGCAGCTCCTGCGTGTGCAGCTCGTTGCCGTTGAGATACCAGGTGACCGCCGCAGCACCGGCCGACAGCACGACGCGCACGCCGATGCAGTTGCGTTCCGCGATCGGGTCGAACGTCGCCGCCTTCGCGCCGGATGCGTACAGCTCGCCGTCGGCCGGCCAGATGCCGTACGTGTTCGCCGCTTCGCCGATCGCGTCGTTGAGCGGCGCATCCACGCGCGCGATGCCGATCGAAACAAGGTCGGACAGGTCGCCACGGCTGGTCGACCAGCAATAGGCCTCGAAGTGGTACGTGCCCTCGCTCACCGCGATCGTACCGAGCACCGCGCGCTGCAGATCGAGCGCGTTGACGTTCGTCGTGACGATCGTGCCGCCCTCGTCGACGGACAGGCCGTCGCCGGCGGCGCCCTTGTCGAGCAGGCAGTAGGTGCGCGTCGTCACAGCGTCATCTCACAGATGCGAGTTCCGCCGCCAGCCATTCCGCTTTCCGAATGCACGATCGATTGATAGACGTCGATCGCCTTGATGTTCCCACCAGCCCCATCCGGACCTGCGTGGCCAGACCGCGACGGGTTGGTTGCGTTTTGGCCAGCTGCGCCGCCGAGTCCACCATTCGCCCGCACGAGCGCAGCGATCGCCCCGCCGCTCGTGTACACACGCTCGCCGAAAATGATATGCACATAGCCGCCACCACCGCCGGCGCCACCACCACCGCCGCCTATATTGTTCAGCAGCACTGAGCACCCATCGCCGCCCGCCCCACCGTCTGCATTGATGCAACCTGCTGCAGTAGTCGATGACGTACGGATCATGCGGAACGCGATGTAGACGACTGCGCCACCACCACCGCCGCCGCCGCCGCCGCCGCCGCGCGTGGCCCCGTTATTGCCGCCGTAACCGCCACCGCCGCCACCGCATCCCCCCTCAATCAGCGAAGCGCCTCTCAGCATCAGTTGGAGCGCCGTTCGAATGTCGGTATTCGTGGACGCGGTTCCGCTCACGCCGCCATTACTGCCATTCGTTGAGGTTCCGTTGCCGCCAGCACCGCCACTCGAGCCGCCGCCGCCGCTGCCGCCGTTACTCGGTATGGCGCCCGCGCCGGCGCCGGGCGCAGCGCCGGAACCAGACGTTGCGCCCACGCCGCCGTTGCCGCCGTAGGTCGCCGATCCCACCGTCCCAAATGCGTTGATGAGCGCAGTACCGCCGGCTGCAGTGGATCCCGTGTTCGTTCCATTGGCCCCCAGCTTGTTCGCAGCTGGCCAGTCGACGATCGTTCCTTCGCCGCACCCGTCCAGTCCGAGACATCCGGTTCCGAAAATGCGATATCCGTTCGTCTCCAGACGGCAGCCAGGCTCGATCGTCAGATCGTGCAGGTATGCATCGCGCGCCATCCTATAGACGGACCCAATTCGGGTCGCCCACGCAACCTCGTTCGATCCGTCCAGTACTGCACTGCCATCGCTGCCGTCACCGAAAATCTGAGCGAAGAAGTCGAGGCCGACGACTGCCGTCGGCGAGCTGAACAGGAATCGCCCGGTCCCGATCGACGGCATGCCGCTCGTGACGCGCAGCTCACACGCGAACGGCGGCGACTGCGCGCCGAGCGCGTCCGTCGCGACCACCTCGAACGTGCTCGCCGCGTCGGGTGCGCTCGCGGCCGTCGGCACGGCCTTCGAGTCGAACGTGCCGTCCGGCAGCAGCTGCATGCCCGGCGGCAGCGCGCCACTGGACAGCGTGATCGTGATCGGCTCCGCGCCGCCGATCGCCGTGATGCGTCCGGCATAGGGCTGGCCTAAGATCGCATCGGGCAGGTCGGCGGTCAGCGTGATCGCGTCGTCGACGACGATCTTGATGCTGATCGTAGTCGACTGGCCCGCGGCGTCCGTCACCGGCACGCTCCAGAGGTATTCCCCTGCGACACTCGTGCCGAAGAACGACACCAGTGCTCCGCTGATCGCATTCCACGTCATGCCGGGCGGCAGCGTGCCAACGGGCGATCCCCACGTCAGCGGCAACGTCGGCGCGTTGAGCAGCTCCTGCACGCTGAATGCCTTGTTCGAGCCGTTGTGTCGGCGGTGCAGGATCGGTCCGCTCGGCCGCGCAGGCAGGTAGCCGGGGTCTTTCGGCGGTCGGATGGTGCCGCCGGTATCGGCGTAGAACGTGCGCGTCGCGCTGTCGAGCAACGCGTCGGTGACGGTGACGGTGAGATAGCCCGGCGCGCCGGCCGTGCCCGTGAGTTCCAGCACCTGGCCGACCTGCGTTGCGGTCATCCACGCCGGCTTCGCCGTGACGCTGTAGCTGTAGCTGCCCGCGCCGCCACTCGCGACGACGCGGCCGCTGTACGCCGCGCCCATGTCCGTGAATGGAAGATCGGCCGCGATCGACAGCGGCGGCGCGCCGTCCGCGCTCGCGATGATCGTGGCCAGCACTTGCTTGCGTTTCGTCGTCATGCTCGCACCTGTTGTTGACGGCCGCGGCCGATGTACCGCCCCGCACTGCGCTCGTAGCCGCGCTCGACGCCGTCTGCAACGGCTTCGCGCAGGTCGCCGCCGCTGATCGGCTCGCGTCCGCCGGGGCCGGTCGGCGGGCGGACCACGATGTCATCGCGGCCGGTCTCGCGGCGCTGCTCGTCACGCTCAAGGGCCGCGCGAATCGCGCGGAGCTCGTCGACGATGCGCGTGGTGTTGCGTTCCTCGCTGTCGAGCTGCTCCTGGTAGTGCTCGATCAGGTCGCCGAGTTCTTCTTCCGATTGCAGCCCGAGGCCTGCGATCAGTTTTTCAACGTCGATGCCCATGCGTTCGGCGACGCTCGTCCAGTCTTCCTCGCGTGCGGCGGAAATCTCCGCAAGCTGCGCGGTGAACGACTGGTACTGCAGCAGCTGCTGCTGCGCCTGCGCCTCCTGCTGCATTTCCAGCAATCGGGCGAGGCGCTCGCGCTCCTCCGTCGTCAGCCCCTGCGCGGCGGAACCGGAACCGCCATATGACGACGACGCATCCGCCGCCGCGCCGCGACCGCCGTAGCGCTGCGCGAACGAGAACTCCTGTTCGTACTGCATCGAGCTGCCGAACAGCCGGCGCGCGATCTGCAGGAACTGCTCCTGCGTGACCGAGCCCTGCATCAGTCCGCCGCGCGCCACCTCGAGCTTCTCGAGATCGTTGAGCGGCGAAAGATCGCCGAGCAGCAGATTGATCGCGTCGGACGCGCGCTGCGCCGCGCTCTCGATCGCGCTTCCGAAGTTGCGGATCGGCTGCTCGGCCGCACCGGCGCGCGCCTGCAGTCGCTCGATCTCTGCGGTGATCGCGTCGTAGCTGCCGATGTCGGTCAGACCTAGGCCGAACGCGGCATCCTGCGCGGCGGATTCCAGCTGCGCCAACAACGTTGCAAACTGGCGCGCGGCGTAGGCGTGGATCGCGACCAGGTCTTCCGTTGCCGCGCCCTCCGCACCGGCGGCGCGGGCCAGCGCGTTGGCCTGCGCGATGTTCGCCTGCATCTGCGTGAACACGTGCGAGAGCGCCGCCTCGAAGTCGTTGACGTACACCGGGCCGGGCTGGAACTGCGCGATGAACTGGTCGTATTGCGCCTGCGCCTCAAGCAGACGTTGCACGGTCTGCTCGATCGTCTCGCCTGCGTTCGCCATCTCGCGCGCGAGATCCATGAACGATTGCACGGATAGCTCGGAGCCCAGCGCCAGCGACGCCATGCCGCCCTCGATCGCCGCATTCACCATGCCGATCGCGTTCGCGTACTGGTTGGCATACGCCTCGAGCGCCTCGACGTCGCCGCGCACGTTCTCGGCGAGCACCGATACCTGATCGTCGAACTGCGTGAGCACGTCGATCATGTTTTCGGCGATCAGGATGCGCCCGAATGCCTCCTGATCGGCATCCTTGTATTCCACGCCCATGACGGTCGCCGACTGCGACGTGATGTTGCCTTTCTTGTCGTACTCCGCCGCCCACGAACCGCCGATCAGCGCGCCGGTTTCGGCGTTGAATGCCTTCGCGAACTCGGTGCGGTTGTCGAGCAGTGCCTGATAGAACGCCTGCGCGGCTGCGACGGATTCCGCGTCCGGCGTGACGTTTTTGGTGGTCCACTTCGTGCCGCCGAAAAAGGCTTTCTGGCCCTTGAGCGTGTAGCTCTGCGCGAGATCGACGCCTTCCGCGCCGACGTCCAGCGAAAGGTTGCTGTGGTGGAGCTTGCCCTTGGTGCCGAAGAGCTTGCCGCCGCTGAGCATGTCGACGGCCATTGCCGCGAGCGCGATCCAGCCAACGACCGGAATCGCGGCGAGACCGACGGCAAGGCCGCCCGTTGCGGCGGCACCTACGCCGATCGCCGCAGAATATGTGCCGACGCCATAGGCGGCCGCACCGAGCGCGCCGCCGGCATCCTTGTTCGATCCCTGCCAGCGCTGCCAGCCCGCATACGCGCCAGCCGCGCCGGCGGCGACGTAGCCGAACGTGGAGGGCGCGTACTGATAGCTGCCCGGTCCGACCGTCATGCCTTGCCCGCCCGTTGTCGACCAGGGCGACGCGCCGGTGGACCACGGAGACGTCATCGCCGAGCCGGGCATTGCGCCGGAGTACGAGCCGAAGATCGTGCTGTTCGCCGTTGCCGATTGCGCGCCCGCGAATCCGTTCCACAGCGACTTGCCGGCGGTCACCCACGATGACGGGTCGAACAGGCTGACGCCGCTGTTGTAAAGCGCGGAGTTGACGCCGGTATTCACCAGCGCGCCGCTTGCGCTCGCGCTGGAGCTGCCGCCGCCAACCGCTGCGGCAAGGCCGGCGGAAATCAGGCCGCCCCAACCGCCGCCGCCACCACCGCCACCGAAGATGCTGCCGAACAGCTTGAGCAGCCCGCTCTGGATCAACTGGCGCTTCATGTCGTCCAGCATCTGCTTCCACCAGCGCTTCACGCCCTGGCTGCCGTCGAGGATCGCGTCGGCAAGATCGCCGGTGAAATCCTCCCACCAGCGCTGCGCCTCCTGTATCTGCTTTTCCATTTCGCGTAGCGCTTCGGTCTGCCGCTCGATGCCGCGCGTGTCCTCCATGACGCGCTGCGCCTTCTCATGCGCGGTGGTGTAGGCCTTCACGGCATCCGGATTCAGAGCACCGCCTGCAGCCTCGTACTCTTTCGTTGCAGCACGCATCGTTTCGTTGAACGCCATCTGCGCGCTGTCGGCTCCGCTGATTTCGTCAGCGAGTTGCACGAGCTTCTCATCCAGATCGGCATTCATGGATGCGAGGCTTTCCAGTGCCCGCTTGCTGTCTTCCAGCGACTTTTTCTCGGCGTTCAATGCGTCGATGGCACCCGCCGCTGCCGCAATGCGTTGGCGCTGTGTGGCGGTGAGCTTCTTGTTGGCGGCGTCGTACTGGAGTACTGCGCCTTCGCTCTTGCCGAACGTCGCCACTTCCTTCGCGAGTTCCGCAACGCGATCCTGCGCGCCCTTCACGAACTCGCGCGCCGCTTTGGCTGCTTCGGAAAGACCCTTTCCAGCATTGGTGCCACCCGTGGCGGTATCGTTGAGCGCGCCACCAAGCCCCGTCGTCGCATCCTTCGCAGCGAACGTCGCAGCCGTGGCGGATTGCAAGTCGGCGAGCATCTTCTTGTTCTCGCCGGATCCTTCCTCGTGCGCAGTGTTGATCGCTTTGATGGCGGCCTCGTAGTCGCTCAACGGCGTCAGCACTCCGCTGATTTCGTTTGCCAGCGCCCCAAGCCCCTCGGCGGTTCCGCCGAATATCTTTTCTCCGCGAATCTCCACGCTGGCGAGCTTTGCCATGCCGCGCAACATCCCGGCGAACGATTCAAGAATCAGGTCAATCGCGCCGACAGCGGCAAACTTGATCGCCTCCCACGCGATCTTCGTAACCTGCTTGAGCTTCTCCCAGCTTTGCGCGATGCCGTATACGAGGTAATCGCCGGCATCGGCAACGATGCGGAACTCATTGCGCAGGTACGTGCCGATCTGCCAGCCGGCAATGCCAGCGCCTACAGCGCCGAGCGCAACGTTCAATGCCCCGATCTTCTTGATCGAAGCACCGAGACCGTTGTCGATCTTGATGCCCATGTCGCGTGCAGCGGACGCCGCCGCGAGTTGCAAAGCAACCTGTCGCACCAGTTCGGCGGTGTAGGCGGCGGCCCCCATCAGAAGCTTGGTGCCGTAGATCGTGATCAGAACTTTGGCCAGCGTTACCGCGCCACCGATGATCCTGTCGATGTTGTCGGCAACCCATGCCATTGCGTCTGCGACGTCGCGCGATGCGCCATTCGCCTGATCGGCGCGACCGATGTAAGACGTGATCGCGTTTGTGATCCGTATCCATGCGCGCTCGATCGTGAGCGGCATCTTCTCGAACTCTTCGGCGACACGTTTGGCTTGGTTCTCGAGCGCGCGCACCATCGAATCGACGTCGATCTTGCCGTCGTTGACCAACTGCCGCAGCTTGCCGACCGAACCGCCGGCGGCGTCGATGCCGTCGGCAAATACCTGCGCGAGGCGCGGGCTGTTCTCGATGATCGAATTGAACTCTTCCGCGCGCAGCACGCCGCCCGCGAATGCCTGCGTGAGCTGCGTGATCGCGTTCGCCTGCGCGGTGGCGGCCGTGCCGGAAACGGCGAAGGTCTGGTTGATCGTTTCGGTGAGGCCGAGTACGCGCTCCTGCCCGACGTTGTATTCCGCCGTCGCGCGGGTGATGCGCGCGTACAGCTCGGCTGTAGATGCAAGTGCTGTGCTGGTCCGCTGCGATATGGCAAACGTCTCGGATTCCGCACGAGCGAATTCCGTCTGACCATTCGTCGCCAGTTTCAGCTGAGAAGTGATGTTTGCGTAGCGATCAGCGATTCCGGCGAGTGCACGGATGCCTTGGACACTGGCAAACGCCCCGAAAAATCCGGCCACTTCCATACGCAACCGGCCGACGACGCTCTGCAGGGACACGGCGCTGCGTTTGGTTCTGTTCATGCCCGACGAGGCGCGCGAACTAGCGCGATCGGACGTCTCGCCGAGCCCCTCCAGACCCCTTCCTACTTGCGAGACGGCTGTGACGGCGGCCCTGCCGTCGCCCATGATGCGGAGCGTGACGACCTGGTCGGTCATGCGATAGCCTGCGATTCGAGGCCAACAGGGAGGGCGTTGCGATGGCGGGCGTTTACAAGAACGAAAGCGAACGGAAGTCGGCAAACGCGAAGGGGTTTCTTGTGTTTGGAGTATTCGCAGTACTGCTCGGCTTCATAGGCTTGCAGATAGTTCGTGGCGTGATGATGGGCGGTACGCCGGAGGCCACGCTCGACACCGTTACCGCCTGCACGGCGCGTGGCGTGCAGTATTTCAAGGACATTGGCTCGTACCCGACGCTGAAATCGCTGCCGGACAAGGGACGGCGCGCCGAAGATGTAGCGCGCGAGCGTTGCCAGCGCACCACGACTGCGTTTCCCTGACCGAGCATCAGGCGCTTCCACCATGCGACTCGATCTGATTGTCTTCGCAATCGCGTTTCTCTTTGCAGGATGGGTATTCACCCCTTGGCTATGGCTGCCGGGACTCATCCTGCTCGCGTCGTTCTTCGGCCACCACGTGCGAGAGATATTTCGCGCACGTCGGGTTGAATAGCCGACCTCACCGCTTCCGCCTCGCCGCGATTTCCGCACGGCGGTTGCGCTCGTCGGCGACCACGGCACCCATGTAGCGCACGTCGATCGACACGTCAGGCCATTCATCGCGCGGGATGCGCACGAGCGCGAGCGATGCGCGGATCGCCGGCGCGTCGATGCCGGTCCAGAACAGACCGCCGAACGTGGCGACGCAGCCGATGGAGCACAGACGGAACGCGGCAACGGCGGGGAGATTGCATTCCCACACGTCGAGGTCGACGACGATGGTGCGTCCATCGTCGTTGTCGTCGTCCAGTGCCTCTTCGATCGTGCCGTACGCATCGCTCCCGCCGTCGTCGTTGTCCTCGCCGTCGTCTCGCTCCGGGGTGCGGAGCCCGCTTAGCGCGAGCGCCGCTTCCCGGAGTTTCCCGTTCGTGCCTCGCCGTACTGTTCGAAGTACGCCTGCACGACGGCGGGCGTCAGGTATGCCGACAGCGGACCTTTCAGCACGGCATCGAAAGCGGCTTCGCCGGTGAGCTCCTGTCCGTTCTCGTCGCCGAGGCCGATGAAGCTGTCGTACAGGTCGCGCACGAAGCCCTCGTCGGGATCGCCCTCGCCCTGGAAGTCGCTGTAGCGCTCGAGCAGCGCCTTGTTGTCGGCCTTGCTGCGCACGCGCGCGTGGCCGATGAAGTGGCCGCGCACGCCGCCGGGGATGGCGATCTCGATCTTGAGCGGCGCGGTGGTGACGGGCTTGAGGCTGAGCGTGGTGGACATGGGAACTCCTGTAGTTGCGTGATGCACACGGCCGCATCGCGCGGCCGTGCAATGGAAGGAGCGCGCCGCGCGTGCGCGCCGGATCAGGCGGCGTCGCCGAACTCGACGGTGAACTCGTCGCCGCCGGTGTCGCTCGGAATGAGGCGGCCGGTGATTTCCCAGCCGTGATCGCCGTCGATGTCCGTCGGCGTGATCTGCTCGATCTGGCCGCGGATGTTCAGCGCCGCGTAGAGGCCGGTGAGCACCGAAGACTGCGTGCCGGATACCTCGTACGTGGCCATGCGCGCCTCGAGCACGATGCCGTTGTCGCGCACGTACCACGGGTTGAAATCGTTGGTGATGTCGGTCTTGGCGATGCGCAGCGTGAACGTGCCGCGGCGGTCGCTGAGGCCGTTGACCGACGTGCTGCTGTACTCCTTGTGCGCCAGCTGGTTGCCCATGTCGATCGACAGGCTCTTGCTCCACACCAGCAGATCGGAGAGCGGTGCCGCATCGGTGCTTGCGGTTGCGCCGCGCACCAGGGTGGAGAGCCAGCAGCGCGTATTGCGTGCGCTGGCGATCACCGGAACCTTGGTCGGCAGCGTGACCGTCGGGTTGGCTGCGGCGACGACTTCGGTGTAATCGCCCATGATCGAAGCGCGGCCCTTGAACCGTTCGCCGATCTGGATGGCAAGGCCGGAGATGTCCGCGCGCGAGCCGAGTACCTTGGTCAGCACGCCGGTATGTGTCCAGTAGCCGGTGTAGGACTGCAGCGCCGAGCTGATCGGGTTGTAGATGGTCAGGTTGTTGACGGCATCCTTGGTGACCGCCATGCCGGCACACAGCAGGATGCGGCCGCAATCTGCGTCGGAGGTGGCAACCGCGCCCGGCGTCGGCGGCGGGTATACCTCGAAATCGCCTTCGATGCGCGCGCGCCGATTGGCCACGCCGAAGGGATCGTTGCCGAAGAACGCCTTGTCCATCGGACGTTCGACGGCGTCGTATTCGGTGCTTGAATTGCCATCGAACAGGCGGATCGCATCGGTGCCGCCGACCGGCACGCTGTCGGTGCCCTCGACAGCCTCGACCTTGAGCAGCAGGTTGCGCTTGCGGAAGAAGTCCAGATCAGGCTGGGCCATGTGTCAGTCCTCGCGGTGCTTGCCACGGCCGCGCGTCGCGACCGGTGCGGGTTTGGAATCGGGCTTCGCATCCGCGATGCGATCGGCGGTGTCATGCGTGGGGTCGGCGCTGACCGGGTCGGGCGCGGTGTCGCGCTCCAGCTCGCCGTCTGCGGTGCGACGCCACGCGCCGCCCTCGAGGGGCAGTCGATGCTTCTTCACGGTTGAACCTCCAGTTGCAGGCGGTAATCGCTGCGGAAGGCGAGCTGGCGGTTGAGCCATCCGGAGACGAACGCGTCATCGGTACCGGCGATCCACAGCGGCCCGTAGGCCTCGCTCGGCGACCAGCCGAGCAGGCGCGTGCGCACGGCTTGATCCACGAGATCCATGTCGCGTGACGCCGCATCGCCGCGATGCGCGGTCGCGTAGTTCTGCACCCAGAGCGAGATGACGAGCAGCGCACGCATGGACTGCACGTGCAGCGTGCTGTATTCGCGCGGTTCGTTGCCGGATTCGCGCAGTACCACATACGCGGCCGGCGCCGCGCGCGGTGCCTGCTGCGTGGCGGCAGGGAGGTCCGCCGCACCGCCCACCAGCTTCAGCGCAGCGATACCCTGCAACCGCTGGATCAGCGAAGCGACGGGGAACGGACCGACGTTCATCGGAACGCCCTCGACGCCCGGCGCGAGAACACGCGCTCGTCCGCATCGAATGCGACTTGACCGAGGCCGACATCGGCCTGTGGATCGTCGATGCCCAGGGAGAACTTGCCATCGGCCGTGAGCTGCAGGAGCTTCAGCGCGTCGCGGTAGTCGCGCGCGATCGGATCGGACCGCTCGTCGGTGATGCGATCCTTGTGCAGCAGATAGCGCGCGATGGCACGCGACCAGTTCGTCACGATGCGTGGCACGGGCGCCAGCGGCAGCGAGTAGCCGCGGCGCGCGAGGTAGCCGTTGATGATGCCGTCGGCATCGGCCACGGCCTCGACGATGCGCGCAGCGGCTTCATCGGCCGCTGCGATCTGTTCGGGCGTGTAGGTGCTGCGATCCTCGCCGCGCAGCGTGCAGTCCATCAGCTCGTAGTCGACGAGCGACGCCGCGTGCGCAGTGGTCGCGATCTGCGACAGCTCCTGCGCACCCGGCAGCTCGGCGAGTTGGGCGAGCGTGACGTACATGGGCTTACTTGCGGCCTTTCTTCTTGGCCGGTGCGCCGCCCGCGGCCTTGGTGCCTTCGAGCTCGTCGCCAACCACTACCAGGTTTGGCTCGCCGTTGATTGCCTCGGCTTGCGCCTCGGTCAGATCGGCCGGGTCGAGCTCGATTCCCTCGCGCGTGAACTCGATGCCGGCGCGACGAAACCGCTCGGTCTTCGACTTCACGAGGATGGTCGTGTTTTTCTCTGCCATGACGCGGTCTCCTGAATTCCGGAATCCACCGGCGGGAGGCTCACCTCCCGCCGGTCGGAGTCGGCACGGTGGGTTATTTCGTCAGGCCAGCCAGGACACGGAGACGACCTCGACGAGGCCCTTCAGCACGTTGTCCGCGCCGTTGGCCAGCGTGGTCGCGTTGACCAGCTTGCGAGCAGCGATCTCGAGGCCCGGCGGCACGACCAGGTGCGTCGGCTTGATGCCGAGCGGTCTGCCGTAGTCGCCCTTGCGCTCGCACATCGCCGTGTAGGCCGCGATCAGCCCCGCTTCGTCGAGCGTCTTGCGGCTGCCATAGGCCAGCTGCCAGAAACCGTAGCCGACGTTGCAGCGGCTGTCGGAGCCGTAGATGAACTCATTGGCGTGGAAGACGTTGCCGTCGGTCTCCGACGTCTTCGCGACGAAGTTCGGTGCCTTGCGCTGCTGGAAGATGATCGGCTTGAGCGAGCGCGAGCAATCGAGCAGGTACCACGCGGTACCAGAGCCGCCGTTGTTGTCCCAGTTCGCCTGCGATTGCACCACGCCGCCGTCATCGAGCACCGGATGATCGGTATCGAAGAAGTACTGTCCGTCGTAGCAGAGCTGTGCCGTGCCGTCTTTCAGTGCACCGAACACGAGCTGGTCCGGATGCGCGGCCATCGAGCGGCCCATCTCGGCCATCATCGGCGTGTAGACGCCGTACTGGTCGTCTTCGATCGCCGGGCGCGGCACGCCGACGGTCAGTTCGAAGGACTTGTTCTTGATCGTGTAGCCGTGCGACTTAGCGCTGTTTACGACGCGATCGCCGAGCCACTCGCGCACGTTGGGGAACGAGCCGAGCCAGCCGTATTCCTCGCTGCCGGTCGTCGACGGCACCGTGGTCGCGATCGTCGCGTATTGCGACACCGCCTGGGCGAGCACGCCCTGGAACGCCGCCTTGAACGCGACGAACAGGGTCTTGAGGTTGCCTTCATTGATGATCATCGGGGTCTCCGTGAGTGATCGATGGTTCGGGGATTGCCCCGGATCAGAATTCGACCCAGACGCGGCCGCTCGCGGCGTCGACGCCGCGAACCTTGCCGGCGATCGAGCGCGTGTTCGTGCCGTCGGTCTTGGCCACGGTCTGGTTGTCGACGACGTAGCAATCGGCGCCGTAGTCGGCGTCGGTGATCTCGTCGGTGGTGGCCGAGTTCTCGAACAGGAACGTGCCGCGCTTGATCGGCACTTCGAGGTCGCCGGCGCTGCCGCCCGTGTTGTCGACCGTGGCGTCCGCCACGCCGACGCACTTCTTGCCTGTGGCGGTAGCGCCGGGCTCGGCGAAGCCGGAGGCGTTCAACACGACGATCGTGCCGGCGAGGATCTTCGCGACCGCTGCCGGGAAAGACAGCTCGGCGGCAGCGCGGCGCGGGGTGTTGCGTTCAACGGTAGTAGCCGTCATGGATGACTCCTGGTAGCCCTGGGAATGCGAGCCGCGGCTCAGGCGGCCTTCGCTTTCGCGAAGTCCTTGGGATCGATGCCGGTGGCGTTGCACACGGCGAGCTCGTCGGCACTGAGGCCTTGCTCGTTCGGCGTGTTCGCCGGCGGCGCGCCGCGCGTCTGCGTGCCGCGCAGTGCGGCAATCGGCTGCGCGGATTCGAGGTACGCGGTCAGCGCGGCCACATCCTTCTTGCCGAGTTCGATCGCCCAGTCCTTCTGCGCCGCGAGCAGGCGTCCATCGCCGAGGCCGGCGTCGACCAGGCCAGCGACTTCCGCATCGCGATGCTTGGCCGTGAGGGCTGCGAGCTCGGTCTTCACCGATTCGAACGCGTCGACGGAGACGTACTTCGCCGGATCGGGCGTGCCGGTCGTGTCCGCCTTCGTCTTGAGCGCGGTGCACGCGGCTACGGCCGCATCGAGCGTGGCACCGGACTCGATGCCGAGCGCGGCGCGCAGGCGCGCGGATTCGTCCAGGCGCGCGGAGAGCGCAACGACGGCTTCTTCCGGCTTGGCGTCTTTGCCCAGACCGAGCTTTCCGAGAAAGCCGTCGTATCCATCGAGCTTGGTCTTCGCGGCGTTCAGTGCGGCGATGGCCTGGTCTTCGGTGGCGGTGGCGTCGAGCGCGAGCGCAGCGACGATGGCGGTGAGCAGCTTGTTCATGGGTGCGTCCTCTTCGAGGGTCAGGCCGAACGACGCCGCGGCGCGGAGCGCAAGAGGCTCCATGCCGTCGATCGCCGGGGTGTTGGTGAGCGCAGCCATGCGGATGTCGAGCACATCGCCGGTGCGTGGGTGATAGGTGAATACGGGCGAGACATAGCGGTACTCGCCATCGCGGACGTACTGCGTGGCGCGCTCGGTCAGTTCGACGGTGGCGAAGAGCCCCTGGCCTTCACGCCAGGCAAGGTTCGTGATGAACCCGGCCGCCGGCGCGGGCTGGCCGTTCTCTTCCTTCAGCAGCGTCTGGTGCTCGTAGTCGACGACCGGCCGCGTTTTGCGCGCATTGGTGGCGGCGATTGCACGCGCCGCGATGCCGGCGTCGATGCGCCACGCAGGCACCTTCATCTTGCGCCCGTCGCTCGGCTGGAACTCGCCGGCGGGCGTGAGCTGGATTTCGATGACGTTGCCGGCCCCCGGCGGCGGCAGCGCGAACGCGCACGCGGCCAGCGCAACGTCCGCAACGGCGGACGTGCAACGCGCAAATGGGAAAGTGCGAAACGGCATGGCCCGGCACTCTGCCGGGCGCACGCGCAGGGATGGATGCGAAGTCGTTCGCTTCATGCCCGCCGATGGTGGTGGCGGGCTTGGGGTGCGGGGGATTAAGGCGGGTTAGTGGTGCGCTTGCGCGCTGCGGTACGCGGCCAGTCGTTCTTTCGCATCGTTGGGCGAGAGGCCAACCACGTAATAGAAGCCTGCCTGCGGAAGAAGGTCACTCACTCCGTCTTCGGCCTCGGTCTCCAGCACGACGTTACGCTCCGAGTGCGATGGCTTTTCGGGATTGATGCTTGGCGCTTCCGTGCCGCAGTAGCGGAGGTCACTCTTTCCGAATACGGCATGCACTTCCGCCATCGAGAGCGTTGTGCCCGGACTGCTTTGCGACTCCGGCCGTCGCCCATCCCTTGCAAACCACATCGTAGCCATCGAGTTTCCTCACACGGTGTTGGTCTCGTATCGCCGTTCAACTCCCACGTCATACATCGGCGAGCACAGGCATCTCATCCCATTGCTGGCCGTCGAGCAAACGACCGTTGCGCTTCTTCGATCGTCGCACGCCGTCTTCACCATGCGCGCCCCACTGCTTGAAGAAGAACGAAACACCAGCCGACTCACATTGCTGCTGCACGTTGCGCGCCCATTCGGGCTTCATCGGTCTCGCGCCGATGCCGGACTCACCGCCCACGATCACCCATGCGATGCCGCGAAGGTTAACCTTCCCGATGTCTTCGAGGAGCGGCTCGATCGACAGGAATCGCGTCTGCGCGCGAGTCTTTCGCAGATGGTCGATACGTGGCACACCGTGGCGACGGTTCTCCACGGTGGTACCGAGCCAGACGTGATCGGGAACGCGGCGGCGGCCCAGATACTCCGCCATGCGCTCGGGTCGCTTCGTCAGCACCTGAAACGTATGCCGTGTAGCCGCGCGCATCGTGGCAAACACCTGGTCGATGAACCACTCCGGCACGTGCGGATGGAACAGGTCGCTCATCGAGTTGACGAAGTAGACCGTTGGTTTCGTTCGGCGAAGCGGCTCGTCGAGCTTCTCGGGTCGCAGTCGAATCTTGCGGAAGCCAAGCTCATAGCCGGGTGCGCCCATTGCCTGCAGCCTGCGCGCCATCACTTCGGCGTAGCAGTGCTTGCAGCCGGCCGACACCTTCGTGCAACCCACGACGGGATTCCACGTAGCTTCGGTCCATTCGATGCGCGAGTTGTTCGCCATGCTTCACCAGAAACCCGTCTGCGGGTTGGCGTCTTTGAGGCTGTTCCAGATGCTTGCGCCCAATGGATGCTTGGACGCCAACACCAAGCGATAAATCTCCCTCTGCCGCGAGTTGCGGACGGGGAAAGCCTTTTCTGCGACATGGTAGCCGACTTGCTCAAGCAGCGAGACCCAGTGGCCGAAGAAGCGTCTGCGTAACTCGCCTTTCGCGCTGAGCGCAGGGATGACAGCGCGCCATCCCGGCGCGACCGCGTCAAAACGGTCCCACAAGTCCGGCCGTTGAAGGTTGCGTGACATGTCGGCTGCGGCGAAATGGACAACGAGATCCACGTTCGGCACGGCTGCGAGGGCGCGCAACACCGAGATTGGCAAAGCGAACAAGGCGTACGGGTCCAAGTAGGCGATGTGAATGCCTCGCCTCGGAAGCTTGCACGCAATTTCCTTGACCGTTTCCTCCGCCGGGCCGACGGCACAGTGAACGGTCGCCTCCGTCACAGCAGTCAGACGCGCGCGGCATGCCGCCACGTTCTCCGCGTCCAGATCGGCGATGAAGACCTGATCAAATGGGCGGACCGGCTTAGGTTCGGTAATCGACGCTTGGTATGCGACGACCGCGCCGCCGGCACTCTCGCCACCATCCCTGACCCGTATTCTTCCCGGACCGCAGTACAAATCGATCAGACATGGCGTACCACCCATCTTTACTCGGGCTGCCCGTGACGCCTGTACATAACCTCTCAGCAAGTGGTGCTTTTCGAGGCTCCACGAGCCAACCACTTCTTGCCGCCATCCGTCGGCACCATCCACATATTCCGTCATGATGCGTCGCCTCCCTTGCACGCACCTGCATTTAAACGCCTTCAAAACCCCTTTAACAACCCCGCGCGCCCCTGTACCGGGGCGGGGGCCGCGCCTCGGGGGTCGGATCGCCGCAGAACGCCGCACAGGCGGTCGGGGCTGGAAGGCGGGTTCAGGGGCCATCGACGGCGTCTTCGAGGTAGCCGGAGACCGCTTCGCCGATGAACTGGCGGTCTTCGCCGGAGAGGCCGAGGAACGGGCGTGCCGGGATGTCGCCCCACGGGCTATGGCCGCCGGTGAAGCTGCGCGCCTTCGCGCCGAACTGCTGCACGGCGGCGTAGACCATCGGGCTGCCGATCTCGACGAAATCGCTGCCGGCGAGGTAGTGAATGGTGGTGGATAGCGAGCGCGTCTCGCCGATCAGCGGTTTCTTGGCGACCGCGCGGCGGACGCCCGTGGCGTTGAGCCGGCCGGCCTTGCCGAAGCCGCTGTTGAAGCGGCCGAGGTAGCGAATGTAGGTGGTCTCGGCGTTCGGCGCCCACCTCGATCCATCGGGTGCCGTGGAGGTGTCAAATCTCCGCTTGGTCGTTTCGCTCAGATGCTCGCCGAGATCCTGCATCAACGGGCGCATGCTGGTGAGCTGCTGGCGCAGGCGCGTGAACGCGGCCTGCACGTCGGCGGATTCGATTTCGACGCGGATCATGCGGCATGCCTCCAGCGGTGGTACGCTGCCTTGGCTGGCGGATGCGACACGGTGAGATTCTCCCGGCCGTAACACGGCGTTTCGACGCCGGAGTGCCATGTGGGGTTTCCGGGCAACCGGGTGGGAGGCCCCATCATCCGCCACCTTTTCCGAGCAGTCGTCGTACCTCGCGGTCGCGCGTCGCCTGATCGCGACTCAAGCGGCGGAAGCTGGTGATGAACAACTCCTCGCCGGTCAGCGTCGCCTTCACTACCAGTACGTGCCCACCCGTAGCGGCGTCCGACAGCTCGCGCACGTAGATCATCGCGCGTGCTCCGTCCTGTGCCTTGCCGGTCGCGTGGTCGATCACGTCTTGCGCAGCGACGTACTCACGCGGGGCCAGCTCCGGATGCGTTCGCAGTTGCTTTGCGGCGGTTTCAGCGGACAGCTTTGCAATGGTCTTTTGGCTGCCGATGGCGCGCGCATCCGCGTCGGGTATACGCGCAAGCGGCCAAAGGTTCCGCGGGCTCTCGAACCAGCGCGCGAACGCTTGCGCAGCGAGCCAGTCCTTCATCACGGCAACGGCAAGTGGCGGCGGGAGCTCTTCGAGCTTCTGACTCAACGCGCGAACGGTGTCGCTCACCGTATCGCCCGGCATGTAGACCCAGCCCTTGTCGATGCCGGCGGGCGTGCCGGTCTTGGCATCGATTCCGTTGTCGGGTGCCTCGCGCTGCACCTTGCCGTAGCGTGCGGCATCTTCCGGCTTGCGCACGCCGACGATGCGGCACTTGCAGCCCCAGCCGTTGGGCGTGAAGTGCGTCAGCCACCATTCGTGCGAAGCAGGCAGCGTCACACCGTGCCACGATTCGTGCAGTGGCCGTGGCGTGATCACGCTGTCGCTGTGTACGTACACCCAGAACGGAAACCCACCTTCGCGCAACTGCGCGAGCCGACCGGCGCTGTAGCTGCTGGCGATGTTGGTGGTGTAGATGACGCGCGTGCGCCAGTCGCGGCTGCCGGTGTGGCTCCATCCGTGCCGCTCGACCAGGGCATCGAAATCCTTGCGGAACTGGTCGATGCCGGTGCCCTCGGTGATCGCGCGATCGACGGATGCCGCAAGACCGGCGAGAAGATCTGCGTTCTGCGCACCGGCGACCATGAAGGCGCGGTCATGAGCCGCATGCATCATGTCGGTCCAGCGCTCGGTCGGCACGAGAGTGCCGAGCTTGCCGCGGAAGAACGCGACCTGCTCGGCGAACGGCCGCTTCAGCACGCCGCGAACGGCGGGATCGCTGGCCGCAGTCTCAGGCACGATCGGCTTCCTGCGTTACGTCGTAGCGGCCGGCGAGTTCGGCGGCGGCCATGCCCATCGCCATCACCTCGCCGAGCGCATCGCGTGGCAGGTCGCCATAGGCCTCGAGCAGCGCGTCCCGCAGCGTTGGCAAGTCCGGCGCGGTCGCGACCAGCTCGCGAACGCGATCGAGGATCTCGGTCCACGCCGGCACGGCTTGCCGTGCAAGTGCCTCGGCGTGCGGGTCGATGGGCGTGCGATCGTCACTGGTTTCGACACGCGGACGCTGTGCGGTTGCCGTGGCGAGATAGCCGTCATCCTTCGCGGGAATGCTGGGCGCGGAAGAAACGAGCACGTCGTCATCGTCGGACTCCGGCTCGGGAATGCCGATCTTCTCCTGCGCCCACTTGCGCGGGATGCGCATGCCGAGGGAAACGAGTTTCGGCAGCGCCTCCGCATAGGAGGCCATGTCGTCCGGCTCCTCGATCTGGAACCGGATGCGCGGTGCACGGCGGATGTTGCCGGCGATGCCGTTGAGCATCGCGATCGGGAAGATCAGGTCGCGCGACAGCGTGGCCGCGATCTGCTTGGCGTCGCCGTCGCGCAGATCCTTGCGCACTTCGTCGTGCACGGTGCCGAGCGCGTTGGTGGCGGTCTTGCCATCGGCCTGACTGGTAAGCGTGCCGCCGAGGATGGCCTTGGACTGCGTCTTTTCGCACCAGTCGATCATTGCCTGGAAGGCATCCGGATCGCCCGATGTAGCCTCTTCGAAGTCGATCTCCATGCCTTGCGGCATGATGCCGGCCGCGTTGTGGCCGAGGTTGGCGAGCGCGCGCAGCAGGGTCATGCGCTCCTTGTCGCTGGCGCCCGGCGGATACTTGCCGATGCGCATCGGCCAGCCGTACACCTCGAGGAACTCGGCGAGATCGCCGACCGCGTAGGTCTTGAACAGGTACGGCCACACCAGCACGCGGAACAGCGCAGCGCGCTCGAGGTAGCCGCTCTTGGCCTTGTGCGTATGGACGATCCATCCGAACGGTTGCAGTGACGCACCGTCGGCGCTGTTGTCGCGCAGGCGCAGCTCCTGCCGATAGCCGCGATGGATCTGGAACCACGACTGCGGCCGGTGCGTGATCGTCTTGGGCAGAAACATGCCATCGAGCCGATGCCACTCGATTTCGAGGCAGGCGTAGCCTTTTCCGATCGCGTCGGTGGCGTCGTAGAGCATCTCCTCGAATCCGTCGATGTCCGCGAGCAGTTCGTGCAGACGATCAGCGGCTTTCTTTTCCGCCGCATACGGCGACGAAGGCGGCACGATGTCCCAATCGAGCGAGAGCAGCGCACGGCGGCGCTTGCCCATCTCGCTGGCGAGGTGGCCATCCTTTTCCTCCATGTCTTCCCACAGGTCGCTTTGCGCGACCAGGTCGTTGTTCTCGGCCGCGTCGAGGATCGCCGCCAAGCGCGACGGTGTGAGCCCGCGCGAGGGATGCCCGGCCCATTCGTTGCGCAGCTGCATGATGCGGCTGGTCTGCGGCTCGGCAAGGTCTGCCACGTGGATCGGCTGGCCGTCCGGCCCGAGGATGCGGGTCACCATGCTTCAGGCTCCGGAATCTTCACGTCTTCGTGATCGTCGGCGCGCATGCGCAGCCGGTTGCGACCGGGATCGCGCGCGTTGTCGAGACCGCGCGGGTTCTTCGGCACGCCCTGGTATTCGATCGGGCCGGTGTCGCCGTGCGCGGCGTTGAGCGCGAGGAAGCACGCCCAGGTGCGGTCGGCGTGGCCGCTGGCGTCGGCGTCGGCGAGGAAGCGCGGCGCGCCGGTGGGGCCGGTGACCTTCTTCAGCTTGTGCAGATCGGCGCGCAGTTCCACGTTGCCTTCGGGGATGCGCAGTTTGCGGTCCTCGAAGGCCTCCTTGCCGTGCGTGGCGAGCGTCAACTTGTTGGCGGCGGTGAACAGCACGCCCTCCACCAGCGAGCCGTGGCGGCGCTGCGCATCTTCCACGGGCTTCTCGCCCATGCCGGTCTGGTCCATGCAGGCGCGCTGCACGCGGTAGCGCGCGAACACGTCGTCGAGCAGCATGTCCTGCTCGGCGAAGCTCACGCGCTTGCGCTCGATAATCTCGCGCGTCCACAGCACGTCGCCGACTTGCTCCACCACCCAGATGACGAACAGGTCGTTGCGTGCGGCGATGTCCACGCCGACGAAACACGGGCCGCCCGTGTATCGCGCGGGGTCGCCCGCATCGGCGTGTTCGCATGCGGTGATCAGTTCGAACGAGAGCCAGCTCGATGCTTCGTCGAGCCATTGCAGTTCGAACTCCTGCGCCCACAGGTCTTCGTCGCCGGCACCGCGCCGCAGCTCGTCGATGTCGCGCGGCAGGCCGTCGGCCACCGCCTGGTGGATGTCGGTGGTGTGGCGCGACCAGCCGTCGTCCGCGCCGGTCATCAGTTCGTGGAACTTGTTGCCCTTGCCGTTGGGCGTGGAGATGATGCGCAGCTTGAGGCCGGGCTTGGAGATCACCGGGAACAGCGCCTTCCAGATCGCGCGGCTGTCCTGATGGAAGGCGAACTCGTCCAGCAGCACGTTGGCGCTGAATCCGCGCGCGGTGTCGGGGTTGGCGGGCAGCGCGGTGATCTTGCTGCCGCCGGGCAGTTCCACTTCGAGCGCCTTGGTGTTGGCGTCGAAGTCGATTTCCAGTTCCTTGAAGGCGGCTTGGAGCGCGCGCAAATGCAGCTTCACGCCCTCGTTCATCGCCTCGCGCGCCTGCCGCTCGCCGCGGCTGAGGATCACCCAGCGGCAGCGCTGGCCGGCGGCTTCCGCACGCAGGCAGTCGAGCACGATCTCCAGCGTGCTGGTGAACGTCTTGCCGCACTGGCGCGCGAACATCGCGATCTTGAAGCGCGCACCGTCCTGCAGCCAGCGGCGCTGGTAAGCGTAGAGCGGGAGTGCCGGCTGGATCATTCGCCGCTGGACTCGATGTAGGTGGCCTTGCCCATTTCGACGAGGCCGAGGAACTCCAGCGGTGACAGTGTGCATGGCCCGCTCCAGAATTCGACGAGTTGCCCATTGCGATCGCGGTGGAGACCGAAAACGACGACACTCACCGGCTCCGGCTTGTCGCGTTTGCGCAGATCGGCCGCCAAGCCTTCGAGGTAGTCGGCGGCACTCTGCTGCGTCGTGATGGAGACCACTTTGCTCATAGGGCGTACGCTGCCTTGATGACTTTGGCGAGCATGTCCGGAGGCACCTCGCCCGTCTTGCCCAACGCATCGAGCTTGCTGCGCTGCTCGCGCACGAGCTTCTCGCGCGCGGCGTGCTCGATGGCCTGCCGCTCCTTGAGGCTGGCGGCGCGCGCGGCGATGACGTCCTTCGAGGCGCGTGCGAGTTTTCGTACATCTTCGATCGACGTTTCCTCATCCACCTGCGCGCGCAGCGCGGCGTTAGTGGCGAGCGTGGTGATGGATTGGCACAGCAGCGCGCCGGCGCGGTCGTCGGGGTTCTCGCCGAGTTCTTCCACCACCACGCGCGCGGCGGCGTCGATCTCGCGCATGCGTTCGGTCAGTTCGCGCAGCGGCTGCTGGTAGCGGTGCAATCCGCTGCGGCTTACATCCGCCGTCGGATATTTCCTACGGATGGCCGCGAGCATTTCGTCGAGCGTGAGGCGATCTTCCCGCAGCAGCTTCTCGACGAATGCGCGCTGCTCGGCCGGCAGCCGCGTGACCTTGGATTTGCGCGCGCGGGCCACGGCGTCACCGAGGGCTGGGGCGGCTGACGCCAGGCACGACGGCGAGGCCCAGCACCACGTCGTGGCCGCGCGCGGTGAGCGTGGCCACGTCCAGACCATCGACCGGCGATTCGGTGCGGAGCAGGCCCTGCTCGGCCAGCCACGCCAGGTCGGTGCGCACGTCGTCGCGGCTGGCGGTCACGCCGAGCGCGTACAGCGCGGCGTGCAGGTTCGAACTGTTGGCTCGGTAGCCGTGCTGCTCGGACAGCAGCCGCAGCAGCACCAGCCGGCGATCGGCGCGGAAGCGTTCGGCGAACGGGGTCATGGTTTGCGCTCCATCAGGTATTCCTGCACGGATCGGATCAGTTGCAGGGTATGGTCGGATCGCTCGCGCAGGCCCGATACCTGGCTGGCCAGAAGATCCAGCTGCGCCTTCACGGCAGGCATGCCGGAGACGCGCTCTTCCAGCGCGATCACGCGCCGGTCGATGGCATCGACGTGGCCGGCATGGCGCGCGGTGTAGAGCCACAGACCGAGCACGGCGAGCATGTTGACGACGCCGAGCAGGATCAGCAGCGCGGAGGCGGATTCGTTCATCGGCAGTATCCACGCATGCGGTGTTCGTGATCGGTTGCACAGGCGATGCAGCGCGAGCACGCGCCGCGCAGCGCCCGGATGCGTTCGGGTTCGATCGGTTCGTCGCAGTCGATGCACAGGCCGTCGATGGCCGGATCACGAGGCACGAGGCTGGCGTCGATGCGCTCGCGCAGCGCGGCCAGCGCCAACTCTCGATCGGTGGCTTCCCGCTCCTGCGCGCGGTCCATCTCATCCACCGTGGCGCACCTCGCGCAGTTGCCGCGCGCAGGCGTAGTAGACGTTGGCCTGCGCGCGCAGCAGGCGACGTTCGATCGCGCTGTAGTCGGCGTCCTTGCGATCGGCGCCACGCATGCGATCGGATGCCTCGCGCTCCCATTGCGCGATGACGGCGTCCAGGCGGTCGTGGCGATTACTGGCCATCGGTGGCTCCGAGCGCGGCCGCGCGACGGCGGTCGGCGTTGCAGGCATCGAGCGCGGACTGCCACGCCGGAATCGTTGCCAGCGCATCGAGCACGCACACGGCGGCGCGGCCGTTCGCATCGCGGCAGTCGAGCAGCGGCGCGGGCGGCGCTGGAATCGGCGCGGTGAGCGCGGCGGGCAGCGGTCGGTATGCGGGCACCGGCACTTCCACCACCTCAGTGCGGATCAGCGTGTGCGGCGCGCGGCGGAAAATCCCACAGCTCGCCAGCAACGCTGGCGCACACAGCAAGATCGACCAGCGCAGTGCAGTCGGAATCGTCATGGGCGTTCTTTCGGAGGGTGAGTACGCGCGCCGTTGCAAGGTTGCTCAGGCGCTGGATTTCGTCGTCGCGCAGATCGAGTTCGCGCTCGGCGTCGGCGAGCGCCTGCCGATGGCGCTGGTCCAGATCGGCGAGCCGCGCGCGGATGGACGCGAGCGCGGCCTGTTCCGATGCGAGCGTGTCGGCGCATGCGGTGCGCGCGGCGTCGGCCGCCGCGATGTCCGCGCGGTTGCGGTCGCCGCGAAACAGGTAGCCGCCGATCGCGGCGGCGAGCACAGCCAGCAGCAGGATCGTCTCTTTCACGATGCGCACACCTGCGGGCCGGGCCAGCCGGCAGCGACGTACAGCGGCTGCAACACCAGCAGGATGCGGCGCACGTAGTCGCGGTTCTGGCGGATGTTGGCCGCCGCCCGTCGGGGATCGGCGGCCCACTCGACATGACCGAACCAGCGAGCCGGATCGGCCCCGGTAGCCGATGCTCGGTTGCGGTCACGGTTCACCCAGCCGAGGCCGCCGTTGTAGGCGGACAAGGCGAACGACCAGCGATCGCACTCGCTGGCACCGGTCACGCTGTCGTAGAGAAAGCGGTCGTACACCGCCGCACCGCGAATCGCCTGCGCCGGATCCCACGGATCGAACTGGCCGAGCTGCTCGGGGAACTGCGTCGCGATCCACTCGGCCGTCTTCGGCATGAACTGCGCCATGCCCATCGCGCCCACGCGGCTGCGCGCCTTCGGCCGCCACGTCGATTCCTGGTGCAACTGCGCGGCGAGCAGCGCGCTCGATCCTTCGACGCCCCAGTAGTCGGAAACGGCCTGCTCGACCATGCGGCGATACATCGCCGCCGAATCGGGCACGCGTGGCTCTGCGGCGGCATGCGTCGCAAGCAGCAGCGGAACGAGGATCAACAGCCGCGTCACGGCATCAGCCCCGCGGCGACGAGCGCGGCGGCTATCAGCGTGCCGCGCCGCGTCTGCGCCATCGCGCGCTCGATGCCATCCAGCGCGGAGGGGCGCGCGTCGGGGAACGCGGCGCGATCGAAGCCGAAGCCGAGCACCGCCGCCATCGACAGCTTGCTGACCAGCCAGCCGTACACGCCGAGCTTGGCCGGGTTCACGATCGCCACCAGCGCCAGCAGCACCAGGCTTACCGCCAGCCACAACCACATCGCGCCCAGGCTCGACCATGCGCCGGCCCATTGAGCATAGAGCTGTTTCAGATCCATCGCGCGCTCCGCAGAAAGGGATCGCGCGCCGGCCGGCACAGGGAGGAAACCGACCGGCGCGTGAGGAACGCGGCCGATGTCGGGAAGGGAGAGACTTCAGCCGCGCGCGGTCAGTTTCACGCGCGCGCGCAGAGGGGCGGATGCGAAGGCGTTCGCTTTGCGGCTGACCGTGGAGGGCGTGCGCGCACCATACTGCGGAGCATCACGCGGATGCGGGAAAGAAAGGGAACATCCATGTCGAACAGCAACGTTGCAAAGGGCCGAGAGTACGAGGACCAAGTATCTCGGATCATCGACAATCTCTACGCGGGCCTTGCCGACACCGTGACGATTCTTCGTGGCAAGAAGGCACGCAAAGCCGCCTCCGGAGAATCCGGCTATGAACACCAGATCGATGTCCTGATTCTGGAGGGAGACGCCATGTTCGCGGTTGAGTGCAAGCGTTGGAGAAAAAAGGTTGGCGTGGGAGCCGTGTTGACGCACGCAGCACGCTGTGAAGATATCCGGGCCGCGAACGCAGGCAAGCAAGTCAGTGGCGTGATCGCAACCACCAAACACGTTACTCCGGATGGCTTGCGTTTGGCGAAGCACTTCGGGATCGCGGTCGAGGTCGTCAAATCGGAAGAGAACTTCACGATCCGCATTGGCAAGCACGTAAAAGGAATGGTGTCTGACAAGCTACGCGTCACCGAAGAGTGGAGATTCGGCCTCACGAAATCGGAAGCTGCATCTGCACGCGCGCGCGATGCAGCAGCGTCTGGCGGCGAACGATCATCTGGATCGCACGATGCGTGAGGCCATGCCGGCGCGCGAGTGCATCGGTGTTGCCTCGCCTGCTGGCGCGGTAGATCGCATCGTGCAGCAGTGCGGTTTCCAGCGCGCGGCCGGTCGGCAGGTAGAACGATCGGCCGCCGATGTACCGCGCCTGCGCGATGGCGAGCGCGCGGGCCGTTTCCTCGGCGGCTTCCGGTTGCATGCCGCGCCGTTCGAGCGTGGCGGTCATCACGTCCATGAGGTCGGCGAGCGTCTTCGGCCACGCGACGCCTTCGAACTTCTCGGCCGCGAGCTGCGCGGCCATGTCCGCCGCCGACTCGGCTTGCAGCTCGAAGGGCTCGTCGTCGCGCTCGATCACGACGACGCCCCGAACCGCTCGCGCGCCGCCGCGACGCGCGCATCGTGCGCGGCCTTGTCGATCGTGCCGATGCGCAACTGGTCGCGCAGGAAGGCAAGCTCCGCCTGAAGCGGACTCTCCCGCGCGACGTTGGCTGACGGGCCGGCGCGGTGTTTTCCTACACGCAGGTCCGCCTCTTTCGTACGCTCCGCCGCGGCGTCTTCGGAATCGGCGATGCCGTACACGACGGCGCGCAGGTAATGGTGATTCGCCAGCGGCAGCGAGAGCTTGCCGGGCGCGGCGAGCATCTGCTCGATGCCTGCCGCCCACATCGCCGGCGACGCTGGCCTACGGATGCCGCCGCGCTCGTCACGGCAGACGGTGCCGGTGCGGACCAGCGAGAGCAGATCGTCCACGATGCGGATCGCACGCGCCGTTCGAAGGCCCGTTTTCGCGGGCTTGAACAGGCGCAGATAGCCGATCACCGCGCGCCCGAGCACCGGCTCCATGCCCGCGAACAGCGCGGCCAGCCGCTTGCCGTCGTCGTCGGCGAAGCCGGCGTCGATGGGGTAGCTCTCGCAGCAGTTCGGGCAGGTGATGCGCATGGTCATGCGCCACCCCTCAATCGCTGGATACCGCTCGCCTTCTCGCGCGCGATGGCATAGACGCGGCTCAGGCTGATAAGCCAGTCATTGGCGACGTCGATCGCACGTTCGCCGCGACGCAACTGGTCCAGTAGCTGCTCGACCTGTTCGGGCGTCAACGCATCGCATCCGGTGCGAACACGAGCGGCGCGCCACAAGCGCGCATTCGGTTGAGACCATGACGCGACCTGCGCCCTTCGAATGCCTTCCGATCGGGCCTTGCGGACGGCTGGATCGGCCCACGTGGCGCATCGCTTCGCGCGAGTTTCGGGCTTTGCATCCCACGCGCGCACGCCGGCACTGATGCGCGCGCGCACATCATCCCGCTGCATTGCTCGCCGAATGGCTTCGATGCGGAGCTGGTGACTCGGATGATCCGCGTTCATTAATCCATCCCTCCGAGTTCTTCCGGCTCGTGGCGCTTGCGCTCCCACGTCGTGCCGGCCTTGAACGTGGCTTTCATCAATTCGTGGACGGTGCCCTGCACGTTGGCCGGCAGCTCGCACACCCGGTCGATGAAGCGCTCGCGCCACAGGCGTTGCCATGCCGCCTTGCGCTCGGCGATTTCTTCGGGATGAAGCCGGCGCAGGCTCACCGACGCGCCTCCAGCACATCCATGCGGCCGGCGCGGTACAGCGCCAGCAGCAGATCGGTCGGCTCGTACGCAGCGTCTTCACCGTCGTCTCTTCGGCCTTGTATGGCGATGAGCCCCGCTTCCTCCAGTTCGAACTGCTCAGAGACCGTGAAGTCATAGCTGTTCACGCCGCGCACCAGGTCGTGCGCGAGGCGGATCGCCTGCGCGCTGAGCGGGCGCAGCGCGAGGTCGTTCTGCAGCTGGATCAGCGCAACGTGGTCGATGCTCATTGCAGTGTCCTCGTCGGCATGGGCGTGAGCGTGTAGCCGCAGCCGTTGGCGAGCGTTTCGAGCTTGGACAGATCCACGCCCATGTCGGTCTTCACGGTCTGGCCGAATACGTGAATCCGCACCTCGGTCAGCGGTTCGGGCGCGGCCGCAGTAGCGCGACGCCGGACGTAGCCGCGCGCGGACCAGCCGATCAGCGCACCGATCGCGAACAGCCACGCGGCGTAGAGGATCGACGCGGTAATGCTCGGCGGCATCATGGCTGTGCCTCCAGCTTCCGCAGCCGCCGTTTCGCCGCAAGGCGCACGGTCGCCTGCACGCTGAAGTCGGACAGCGCGAGGATCGCGCGCAGCGTCTCCGCGTCGGCCTGGCGCACGATGCGCATGCGGTCGTCCACGGTGAGGTAGCGCGTTTCGATCGGGCCGCGCGGCGTGTCGTAGGTCGGGCCGGCGAACGGGTCGCGCTTCATCACTTCGTGCCCTCCAGCGCATGCAGCTTCCGCCGGCGCGCATCGAGCGCGGCGATGATGCCGCGCAGCTGGTCCGCGCGGCGCACCCACGCGACGAACGCGATGCCGTACATGCGCTGCGCGATGGAATCCGCGTACGCCCAGGGCGCGTGGATTTCGGCGAGCAGTGCTTCGATCTTGCGCAGCATCGGCTCGACGTTGACGTTGCGCGGCCGGCCCTTGCGCGGCGCCGGCGCGGCGCCGAGGCGGCGCAGCTCGGCGATGACCTTCGCGCGCGCGCTGTCGGCGAGGTCGGCCGCGCTGCGCACGCCGGCGACGCGCATCAGCATCGCCTCGTACGTGGGGCGGTCCATGCCGAGCTTCTTCGCCGAGGCGTGGATCGCGGCGAGGTCGCGCGTGCGGCGGGAGGGTTTCGGGCGGGCGGCGGCCATCTTGGGCGCGTTCATGCCGCGTCCTCGCCTTCGTTGCAGGCCATGCGCCACAGCTCTGCCAGCTCGCCGCCAACAATGAATGCCTCATGGGTATCGAACACGGCATTGGCGAGGTCGAACTCGAGCGATGCATCCTCATCGCCGAGAGCGTCGGCGACGTCCTCCAGTACATCAAGCGCACCGCGTAGCGCTCGGAGCGCATCCAACAGTTCCGGATGCCGACAGTGGATCATGCCACTTCCTCCAGCTCGGTCGCGAACGGCACCACCACGAAATCCTCGCCCTGCGTGATGCTGATGCCCTTCACGTCCTGCACGGCGTCGGGGTCGGCGAGGATGGCGTTCTTGTCGATTTCTTCCTTGGTGCGGATGAAGCGCTGCAAACCGAGGCGCTTGAGCGCATCGATCACCGCCGCCGCGGTGCGCACGACGACGGAAGGCGGGCGAGTGCGCCAGCGGATCTCGCCATTGCCGAGCTTCACGGTCTTGGCGCCGTTGCGCAGCAGCTCGCCGCGATTCGCTTCTGCCCAAACCTGCACGCCGGCGTGCAGTTCCTTGATCGCGTCGTTGATGGGCGCGGCCTCGGCTTCGAACTCGGCTTTGACGGCGGCCAAACGCGCGTTCATCGCGGTTTGAATGGCCTCGCGCTGGCGCTGCAGGTCGCCGATCTGGCGGATGGTTTCGTCGGCCTCGTCGCGGTTCTGCGCGACGAACGCCGCGGCGGCGGTCTTGATGCGGGCTGACTTCTTGGCCATGTGGATCACTCCTGGTCGATGGCGCGCTCGACGAGCGCGTCGCGGTAGCGTTCGCCGACGCACGGCGGCAGTTCGTCGTCGACGATGGATTGGCAGGCCGGGCACAGCGGCATCCACAGCGACGTGGGCTTGCCGCAGCCGGCGCAGACGATGTGCGGCGCGGTCACGGGTCGCATGAGCCGATCTCCGGTCCATCGAAGCCGTTGCGGTAGATGCCGTCGCCGTCTGGCGCGTACTCGAGCAGCATCGCGCTGCCGTCGTAGCGCCACGCGCTGAGCGTGCCGGTGCGCTCGATCGGTCCGGTGTAGGCGTGCTCGACGACGAGCACGTCGATGCGCGCGGCCTGTGCGGGTGCGTCGGCGGCGAATGCTGCGAACAGCGCGGCGGCGAGCAGAAGCGCGAACACGGCCAGCACGATCGTGGCGAGCGTTTTCATGCGGCACCTGGCGCGATAGCGAAAGAGGTCTCCGGCACCGCCGCGGCCGCGGCGTGGGGAGGCACCGCGGATCGCGACGATGCCGGAGATGCGGGGGCCACCGGCGCCGGCCTGTGTTCAGCGCGGGAGGGGGCGCGCTGCGGCGCCGGTGGCGAAACGCGGTAGCGCGGTGCGAGCAGCACGCGCGCGGTCGCTCCGTCGAGCGAAATCAGGATCACGCCGGCTTTGCCGAGGCCGGCGATCACGCGCCGCACCGTTGCGGGATCGCAGTCCGCGAGCGCATGCACGAGATCGGCGAGGCCGACCGGCTGCGCGAACCGGCGCAGGATCGACACGATGCGGTCCTTGGTGCCGGCGAGACCGGCCGCGATCGCAGGCACACGTGTCGCGAGCGCGCTGGCGCGCGCGGCGGCAATGGCCCGCTCGTGCGGCGTCGTGGGTACCGGCACGGAGTGCGGCCGGCCGCGTGGCGGCGCGACATAGTCCGGCACCAGGGCGTACAGCCGCTGGCGTCCGTCGTGCCGCCGTTCGATCGCTCCGATGCCGATGGCATAGCTCAGCGCGCGATGAAACTGTCGCGTCGAGAGTCCCGTGCGCCGGCGCATGTCATCCAGTTGCATCGGCCCATCGCGCAACGCATCGCGCATATCCTGAAAATGGCTCATGACTGCCCTCCAACGGGCAGTCGCAGCTGCCCTCGCAGATCCGGGAGCGCGACACGGCGCAGGGCGGCAACCTGCCGCAGCGTCGTCATCGCGCGTGAGTAGAGGAACTCGCACGTCGCATCGAGCTCGTCGTCCGAGCGCGCGAGGAAATAGCCGGTGTCCGGCATGCCGCCGATGGGGTGTCCCGCATCGCGCAGGGCGACGATGACCTGCCGCAACTTGCGCTCGCCGCCGGCGGTGCTGATGCCGGCGATCTTGCGCACCAGGTCGCGTGCGCTGATGCCGTTCGCGGCGCCGGCGTGATCGCCGAGCACGTCGAGCACCAGGCTCGGTGTCAGTTCGCGGTCGAACAGGTCATCGAGCATGGCGGTCTCCCGGTCGTGAAGTGCGGGCGGTGCGCGCGGCGCGCAGCAGTTCGGCTTCGGCGTTGACGTTCTCGTGGTGCCGCACCCATGCGACGCCGACCGTGTCGAGCGCGGCGGCGGCCTCGACGGCGTCGGGCCAGCGCGCGATCGCATCGAGCGCGCGGCGCGCGCGTTCGATTTCGGCGGCGAGGTGCGGCGCGCGGTTCACGGCTGCGCCGCCTCCGCCAGCAGGCGATCGGGCAGGCACGCGAGTGCGGTGTCGCGCCGCCAGCACGTGACCTGCTCGCTGGCGTCGTGGAATCGCTCGACGCCGGATGGCAGCGCACGCGTCGCGGGCATGGCCTCGACGTCGCGCACGGTGGTGCGCGGCGCCGTCGCTCGGCCGGCGACGAACATCACCGGCAGTGCGACGAGCAACACGATCACCGCGCGCCGCGCGCGCCGCAGTTCAAAGTGCAGGTTCATGGGACGACTCCTTCATGAGCGCGCGCGTGAGCGCCTTCGCCTGCGCGACGGTGAGTTTTGCCAGCACGGCGTCGATGCGCTGGTCGGGGATCGGTTGCGGAATGTCCGCGTCGCGGAAGAAGCGCCGGTGCGCGACGGTCACGCGATCGGTCGCGAGGCCGCAGTCCTGCATCAGCACGCGGATGTAAAGGCGCTGGCGCGGCGAGCACGGCCATTGCTCGGTGCCGAGTGCGCGGCGCTCACCGCGCGTGCGGAACAGCGAGGTCGCGGCGTTCATTCCGCACCGCCCAGTTCGCGCCATGCGCGTGCGACGTGTTCGCAGCAGACCTTCTTGCCTTCGGCGCGCGCGTGCATCGAGCCGAGCCGCAACGTCTTGGTGAGCGTGCGCAGCGCGCCGGGCTTGCGCGCGATGTCCACGAGCGTGCTGCGGCACTTGGCGTCGTCGATGCCCCACGCCTTGATGAGCGCGTCGATGTCGGCCTCGGTGCTCTGGCGCAGCGAGAGGCGTTTGCCGACGCGGCTGTAGAGGCGGCTAAGTGCGGCGGCGCGGTTGCCGCCGGTCATGCTGGCGTAGAGCGTTTCGTTGCCGACGAAGGCGATGCCGATGCCGGTGGCGTCATGGATGGATCGAATCTGGTCGAGCGCAGCTACAGAAAGATGCTGTGCCTCGTCGATCACGAGCAGTCCACCGGTGCCGCGCACGCGGCGCACGATGGCGCGGTGCAGTTTGGCCGCGCCGCCCTGTTCGGCAAGGCCGAGCGCGGCGCAGATTTCGTCGAGCGCGGTGACGACGCTGGCGCTGGCCGGCGTCATGGTGACGTGCCAGACGTTGAGCGCGGCCTGCGCGTACTGCGCCACGGCGCTGGTCTTGCCGAGGCCGGCACCGCCGTAGATGACAGCGATGTCGCCGGCGACGTGGGCATAGCTCAGCGCGCCGATGATGCGTTGCGCGGTGGCGGTGGCGATCCACGCCGGCGCGGTGGGCATCTGGCTGCCGGAGGCGCGGCGCGCGTCGTATCGCTCGAGCCAGCGGCGCATCTTCTCGGCGATGGAATCGTTGTCGCCGGCGTAGGTGCCCCTCAGCCACTGGTTCACGGCGCTGGAACTGACGCCGGTTTCGCGCGAGAGCAGCGCCTGCGTGATGTTGCGGTCGGCGTCCTGCACCGCGCGCAGGCGGTCGCGCAGATCGGCATCTGCGCTTTCGTCGGCCGGCTGCGGATGGAGGGTGGTGATGTTCGATGCTGCTTCGTTCATGGTTCAATCCCCGTTGGTTGGTGGTTTCCGATGGTGGGTACCGCTTGCCGCTGTGGCCTTCGCGCGGTTGCTGCCGCGCGGGGGCTTTTTCGTTTCAGAGCGCAGCCTCCTTCCGCTCGCGCGCGAGGCGGAACATCTCCAGATCGAGCGCGGAGGGTTCGTCGTCGGTGCCGGTGCGGGCGATGGTCTTCCGCTTCGGCGCGGTGCCGAACACCGGCGCGATGACGCCGGCATCGGGCAGATCGGGCGGTGCCATGTCGGGCAGTTGCGCGGCGACTTCGGCGGCGCGCATGCGGCGCTCGGCTTCGAGCTGCTGCCTGGCCGCCTTGCGGTGGTGCTTGGTGGCGAGTGCGTGTTCGCGGGCGGCGTTGGTGTCGGCAAAGCCGACGCTGGCGCGGCAGTCGGCGAAGGAGATGTAGCTGTTGTCGAGCGCGTACACATGCACGCCGGCATGCAGCGCCATCGGATCGAAGCGCAGCACCACCTTGCGGCCGGCGTGGCGCACGAGGGCCTCGGTCCAGTAGCGGTTGCCGGCGAGGCGCACGCTGCCGTCCTGCGCGTGGGCGGTGACAGCATCGGCGGCGAGCAGCAGCGTGCGCAGTTGGTCTGGGCTGGCTTTGCGGATGGTGGCGCGCGCGTAGCTTTCGGCGAACACGGCGTCGAAGCTGCGGCCGTTGCAGACGGCCGCGCGGCGTCCTTCGCGAGCGTTGTGCGCGGCGATTTCGCTGGCAACGACGGCGGCGAATGTTTCCCACGGCACCGCGCGCGAGCCGTAGTTTTCCGGCTTGTTGGTCGGGTTGTTGCCGAGGTAGGCACCGGCGAACGCAGGGTGCTTGGCGATGCGGTCGCAGAAGTCGCGCCACGCGCGCTCGATCGGCTTTGCCTGCCCGTGGTACGGCGTGACCCAGTGGATGTTGCCCTTGCCGACGAGCGCGGTGAGGATGCCGACCGGGTCTTCCGAGCGCACCCTGAAGCGGTAGCGCGTGGGCGTGCCGCCGGTGAGGTACTTCGATGCGAAGCTGCGGCCGTTGTCGAGCCAGATCGCGCCGGGGATGCCGTACTGCGTGACGAGGTCGCAGAAGGCAAGCCGCACGAGGTCGCTGGATTCGCTTTCGCCCATGCGCCACGCGAGCAGCTTGCCGCTGCCGAGGTCTTGCCAGCCGACGATGACCGGGCGGCCGACGTGGCCGTCGGGGAAGCGCACGGCGACGTCCCACTTGTGGCCGTCGGCGTTGACGCCTTCGAGCGCGGCGAAGCCGGAGCGGTCGCGCTCCTGCGCGGGGTACATGCGCATCAGCGCTTCGTCGCCTTTGCGGCCGAGCGTGAGCGCCTGCGGCGACAGCTCGCGGCGCAGGCGGCGCATGAAGGTTTCGATCGACGGCAGCGGCGGCCAATCTTTGGTGGTGGCGATGCGTTGCAGGCGGTCGTAGCAGCTGGTCGCACTCGGTTGTTCGAGGCGGATGTAATCGGCCTTGAACAGATCCCACGCATCGGCGGGAATCTCGGCGGTGGTGGTGCGGCCGGCGTAGTGCGGCACGAGCAGCGCGAGCCAGTCCGAGCGGTGCGCGCCTTCGACGGCATCCTGCCAGCGGCAGAGCGAGGCGACGCTGGCACCGGGCACGTTCTCGCGCTTGAGCTGCGCGGCGACGTGGCGGCGCGCCTGCATCAGGCCGAGGCCTTGGCGGCGCAGCATCATCACGGTATCGAGCGCATCCATGCGGCGGCGCGCGGCGTCTTTCATGGGCTGCTTGACGGCCTCGTAACGCTGCCATGCGGCGGCGACGCGCTGCTCGGTGAACACCTGCGGCAGCCGCGCGCAGGTGGCGTTGGTGACCGGCGGTGCATAGCGCCGCAGCAGCGCGGTTTGCGTGGCGGGCGGGAGGCTGGCGAAGGCGTATTCGCGCCCGCCGCCGCGACCGGTGCGTTGGCGGGATTGCCAGCCGTCGCGCTTGGCTTGGCGGATGACCGCCGAATGCGTCGCGGGCATGCCGGCTTGCCCCGCCAGCTCGGCGGCGCTGAACCAGCGCTCGGCCACCTCGACCGGCGATGCCGCTGCGGAGGGCGCGCCGTCAGCCATGCCGGCTACCTCCACGGGACGGGCTGCTACCCTCGGCGGCGGTGCGGGCAGCACCATCCACCACCGAGGGAGCAAACACGTGGAAGGCGATCCGTACAAGGCCGTTCTGTTCGAGCTGGTGCAGTACCTCGCGCACTGCGATGAACGGGCGGCCGTCTCGGCATTCGAATGGCTGGACACGCTTCACGCGATCGCCACGCGAGACAAGGACGTGGTGTTTGCCGATGCCGTGGGAGAAACGATCAAGCATCTGACCCTCCAGCAGGCGCGTCGCCAGTTGGATCGGTTGTCCGGCCTTGACGATGAGTGAGCCGATCCTCGAACCCCGCAAGCAGGCGTTGCCGCGCCCGGTCGGGGCCGATGTACACCGTCACGCCTTCCAGCGGCGACGCTGCGAGCGCCGCGTCGAGCGTGCGCAGCGCGTTGCGCGCACGCAGCTTGTCCAGGACAGTGAGGGCAACCTCGAGATCGGTGCGCGAGTCCATCACCGCACCCTCCGCCGCATTTCGCGCAGCGCGCGGAGGCGGTCGTTGGCCACGGCGGCGGCGCGTTCCGCGCGGCCGACTTCGGCATCCAGCACGTCCTCGCCGATCAGCAGGCGGCCGCCGCGTACGCCGGCCAGCCAGCCGCTGAGGCGCGTGCTGTCGCAGGCGGTTTCCAGCACCGGTGCCAGCCACAGCGGCACGTTGAACTCTTCGCGACTGTCGGCGGTGTAGCCGTCCAGCATCATCTTGGAGACGTCGCGCCCGGCCAGCTTCGACGCGCGCAGCGCGATGTCCCACCGATCCATGCCGGCGGCCGATGCCTCGGCCAGCATCTCGCGCACCTCGCGGGTGACGATCGGGCGGTAGTCCATCGATCCCTCGATCGGTGCAGCCGGGCGCGGGATCGCGAACAGGTCGCCGGTACCGGTAGCGGCGGCGCGGCGGCGGCTCATGCCGGCACCCGTGCGTAGCAGCGCGACATGTCGTAGTCGCTGACGACGACGTATCCCTCGTCGGACGGCCCGTTCTGGCCGCGATAGGCCTCGCCTTGAAGCACGGACTGGCGGCGCTGTGAATCGCGGTGAACGAAGGACAACACGGGCCTGCCAAAGGATGGCTCGGGACCATCGACTCGGCGAACGCGCATTCCGGCGCGCAAAGTGGAGGGCCGTACGCCGCGTCGAGGCTCGGTGTTCGCGACGTAGAGGGGGCGGTTGTTCATCCGAACGCCCTCCGCTGCGGATTGCGCTCGGCGGGTGCAGTGCTAGGCTGCGCAGATGCGTAGGTTGTAGTACCTGCGAGACTCGCGTCGGCGAGCGGGAGCTTCAATCCCATCGCTACGGCGATGTCATGGCCACGTCCGAAACGGGCTTTCACTTGGCCGTTCAGAACACGGGAGCACTCGCGAAAGGTGTAGCCGTGCTCCTTGGCCCACTGGGTAAGGGTCTTGCCCGAACGGAACAGCACCTGGCGGAACTGATCGGGCGATAGGACGGTTTGGCGGGTCATCTGGCGCGGTTCCGTGGTCGGTGTATGGATGGTCGGTTGGTGCGGTAGATATTACGCACGTTCTTGCGGTTGTCAACAAGAACGTGCGGTCAAGGTTTGCAGCGATAGCTCGCGCGAGGCTGACTGTGACTAATACAAGTAGAAACAATGCTTTGGATGAAACGTTGACCGCTGCAAATGCAGGTCAAAGTTCGGTCAAGGTTCGCTACCCGAACTCTGACGGGTTCGCTGACCGCATGAAGATGCTGATCGACCGAGCGGGAAGTGCCGCCGAAATCGCAAGAACGTGCGGATTCTCGGAGGCTGTGGTTCGGAGTTGGCGGGATGGCAATTCCGATCCATCGCGTGATCGCTGCGTCGCACTGGCGGCTGGAACCGGAGCGTCATTGCTCTGGTTGGTGGCCGGCGAAGGCCCGATGCTGGCCGCCGACGTCGCCCCGACGGACGTGTCGCCGGAACTGAGACAGGAGGCGCTGAAGATGTCGCTCCAGCTCGCGGCAGAGGCCTTGGGAGATAGGACGTTGCCGCCGGAGAAGCACGCGGAGCTGGTCAGCCTGATCTACGAAGGGCTGACGGAAGGGCTTCCAGAAGCCCAGATTCTGCGGTTCGCGCGGCTGGCCGCACCGTAAATCAGGGGAGAAGCCATGATCGATCCCGCGCGCGTTTCGCGCATGCGGAGGCTCTTGAACGAGTCATCGCCGTCCACGCCCACAACGGCATGGACCTTCCGGCCGCCCGTGTCTGGTGTGATCGCGGGTCCGCTGCGACGACGCGCGATGGTCAAACAAGTAGCGATTGCAGCGAGCCGCTATGGCCTGCAGGCGGACGTCGACGCCTATCTCGCCGCAGCAGGATGCGCGTCGCTGGCGGGCTTGGATGACGCGCAACTGGACCGACTCGCCGGCTGGGTTGGTCAGGAGATGGACCGCATGCAGACGGTCTGCGACTCACCCGACGCGCCACCCGCGCGATAGCCCGTCGTTGAAGACGCGTTGAAGGCCGAACGAGGGCGGCCTTCATTTCTCAATCCAAGTGACGAATCGGCGCGCCCGCCGCCGATTTCGCAAACCTACGCGCACCGCGCGTTCAGCCCGCGCGCCGCCTCTGAAACCCGCTTCACAGCGTGGTTTCATCCCATTTCATCCCGTTTTTTTTCGGGGTATCCCGGTTTCTCAATCCATGTGAGTCCCCGCACTGGGAAAGTCCGGCAGCGTGCCGGTTCTTCACGCCGGAAGATGTGGTGCGGTGGGCCTTGGCGGCCTACTACGGCGCATCGCGGGACATTGAACCGCCAGTCGGCGAGCCGTGGATTGATCCGGAGAACGGGTCTTGGGCGACTCCTGCCGCGTTCGGTGGTGCGGTGCATGCCCGGTTCACCAATGCGTTGGTGGCGGCGTCCATCGACGCGCGCATTCCGTGCGACCACGGCTGCGAATCGGAGTCATATTCGTGGGACGACCGAGGCTTTCCGGGGTCGCATTCGGACTGTTTGCGGGCGAAATTTCCGGACCTTTTTGGCGTGCCAGAAAATGAACCGTTTGCCTCTGCGAAAAATGCCGCTGAGAATGAGGCGGGGAAAGGGGGCCAGCGTGGTTGAGAAAACCGGCATCGTATGCATTACGCATCGTTCGGGCCGTCCCAAGCGGGCCGCGCGGCGCCGGGTCTGGTACGTCGCGCCGGACGGCTTCCGGGAGCTT
>Ga0207868_1000493_pt1 | contig 40954 bp, 33 predicted proteins | sample Passage237B_FD_187370 | JGI IMG/M metagenome (GOLD analysis project Ga0207868, IMG submission 187370) | Cellulose adapted compost microbial communities from Newby Island Compost Facility, Milpitas, CA, USA - Passage2 37B (SPAdes) (version 3) ... | reverse complement strand
GGGAATAACTCCCGATGGCCTGCTAATTTCGGTTCGCCAGTTGTGCGTGGCGGGTTTTTCGTGACGCATCATGGGACTCTTTGACCGCATGTTTGGATCGCGACCGGCTGAATCGAAACCAGTGCCGTCGCCTGCACCGATTCCGGAAACTCCGACTCCCACCGCGGCCGGCAATGTCATGCCGCGGCTGGCAGAAGCGCGGCAAAAACTTGAGGCCAAGGACGTGGCAGGCGCCGTGGCGATTTATGAAGAAGTGCTCGCGGTGGCGGGCGAACGCGCCGACGTGCTCGTGACCATTTCCGGTGACCTTGGCGTGACTGGCAATCTGCGTGAGATCACCGAACTGGTTGGTCCGCGCTACGACGCGCAAAAGCATGGTCCCGCCACCGGTCTCAATGTGTTGCAGGCCTATATCGCGCTGCGCAACGCCGAGGCCGCGCAACACGTGCTCGATATTCTCTTCGAGTTGAAGCGGCCCGAACTGGAGGAACGGCTTTACGGTTTTTCCAACGCCATCGCCGATCTCATGGCCATGGGACAGCCCCAAGACGACACTCCGACCATCGGCGGCGATCCTGAGGAACAGAAGAAAGCGCAGATCAACCTCGTCACTATCAGCAAGCCGATCTGGTCTTACGGGCTTGAGGCTCTGGGCGATCTCTTTCCGCCGCGCACCGGCAACGTGCGCCGCGTAGCATTTGCGCAACTCGCGCTGCCGGGTTTGGCCAACGCTGCGGAACTCGCGAAACAACCTGAGGAGGAAATGGGCCGGCTCAGTCGCGCGATTCCGCTTTGGATGGCTGAGACGTTTAACTACTCGCCGCGCTACGCCTCGGTTGCCGCGCTCGGCGTGTATGGCAAACCGGGCGAGCCCGGCCACTACGCGCTGTTTCCTTCCGAGTGGTCCACCGACAATTTGCAGCAGCTCGTGAATACCGCCGGCACGGCCTTGGATTACATTTTCACCGGCGCGCTGCGCCAAAAGGCCGGCGACTACGAAATGATCCTGCGCGTGTGGGAGGTGAAGAAATTCCGCGAGCGTAAACAGATCTCGCTTCGTTGGACGCCCGCCACGGCCGACACGGAGCTCGCGAAGCTGCACGAGTATTTGCGGCAATTCATGGAATGGAATGACGGCGCCGCTGCCCTGCCCTACACACCGCCGGCTTCGCCCACCGCGTGGATCGATACACTCGGCGCTTCCGTTTCACTGTTTCTCGCGGAGAAGAACGTGCTCGCGGCTGATCAACTGCCGGATTTCGCGGCGACGATTAAAACCGCGACCGCGCAAGCTGCTTCCAATGAAGCCGCGTCGCTCGCTTGCCTCACGCTACTGGCGCGCGCCCGCACTTTTGAACGCGCACCGGAGGTGGCGAACTTGCCATTGAACGATTCGCCGCACGTGGCCGCGGCCCGCGACGCGCTCGGCCTCTAATCCAAAGGTAAGCCTGCCTCGTGTTTATTTGTGCCCGCTTCTCGGGTGAACCTCACACATGCATCAATCCACTGCCGACCTTCGCATCGTTGCGACCAAACCGTTGATTGCGCCTGCCGCGCTTGAAGCCGAGCTGCCGCTCGACGACACGCGCGCAGAACTCGTGGCGCACAGCCGTCGCGAGATCGAAGCCATCATCACGGGTCGCGATGACCGGCTGCTCGTGGTCGTCGGCCCTTGTTCGATTCACGATCCGGAGGCCGCGCTCGATTATGCGCAGCGTCTGCGCGAGGTGGCGCCGATTTATGCGCGCGATCTGCTCATTGTCATGCGCGTGTATTTTGAAAAGCCGCGCACTGTCGTCGGCTGGAAGGGACTCATCAACGACCCCGGACTCGACGGCAGTTATGAGATCAATCGCGGGCTGAGAATTGCGCGCCAGCTCATGCTCGCCGTGACCGGCCTTGGACTGCCGGTGGCGACGGAGTTTCTCGATACAACGCTCGGCCAGTATTACGCCGATCTCGTGTCATGGGGCGCGATCGGCGCGCGCACGGTCGAGAGCCAAGTGCATCGCGAACTGGCCTCGGGCTTGTCGATGCCGGTTGGTTTCAAAAATCGCACTGACGGCAATCTGCAGGTCGCGGTGGACGCGATTAAATCTGCCGCCAGCCCGCACTGGTTTCCCTCGCTCACGCGCGACGGTGCGCCGGCGATCATGGGCACGGCGGGCAATCCACTTTGCCACCTCGTGCTGCGCGGCGGCACGGCCGGACCCAATTACGCATCTGCCGATGTCGCCCAAGCCGTGGCTCTGTTGAAAAAGAACGCACTGCCCACCGGTTTGATGGTCGATTGCAGTCACGCCAACAGTGGCAAAGATCCCGAGCGTCAACCGATGGTCGTGGCCGAACTCGCTGCGCAGATCGCCGCAGGCGAGCACGCGTTGGCCGCGGTGATGATCGAAGGCAATCTGCTCGGCGGCACCCAGGATTATCAGGCGAAGCCGCTGGTTTATGGTCGCAGCATCACTGACGGATGCCTCGCGTGGGAAAAGACGCTGCCGCTCTTCGCGCAGCTGGCCGAGGCCGTGCAAAAGCGACGAACGGGATAATTCGTTTAACCACGAAGCTCGCGAAGATCACAAAGCGAGCCAGTCCCTCGTTGGACTTCGTGCCCTTGGGGATATTGGTGGTTAAGATTTTTCCGCGACGGCGAGCTGACCGCAACCGGCGGCGATGTCGATGCCACGGCGCTGGCGCACGGTGCTCGGAATGCCGAATTCGTGAATGAGCACGTCTTGGAATTTGCGCGCGGCTTCGCTGCGCGTGGGCGTGCCGTCGTAACCCTGCGTGGGATTAAGCGGGATCAAATTCACCTGCGCGGGCAGATCGCCGAGCAAGCGGCCGACGGCGCGCGCGTGTTCAGGCGAATCGTTTTTCCCTTCGATCAGCGTCCACTCGTAAAAAATGCGGCGGCCGGTTGTTTCGCTGTAGGTGCGACATGCGGCCATGAGTTCGTCGAGCTGCCACTTGCGCGCGGCAGGCACGATGGCAGCACGCTCGGCCTGCGTGGCGGCGTGCAGTGAAACAGCGAGGTGAAATGGTTTTCGTTGTTCGCGCGCGAGGCGCAGGATGCCGGGCACGACGCCGACGGTGCTGAGCGTGATGCGATCGGCGGCGAGGCCGAGGCCCGTGCCGTCGGTAAAAATATCGATCGCCTTCATCACAGCGTCGAAATTGTGCAGCGGTTCACCCATGCCCATGAGCACGATGTTGCGCAGGCGGCGGTTTTCCGCGCGGAGCGCGCGTTGCACGTGCACGGGTTGGGCGACGATTTCACCGACGGTGAGGTGACGCGTGTAACCCATTTGTCCGGTGGCGCAAAACACACAGCCCATCGCGCAGCCGACCTGCGAACTCACGCAAGCGGTGACACGGCCGGTGAAGCGCATGAGCACGGTCTCGATGCGTTCGTTGTCAGTTAGTCCGAGCAGGTATTTGCGCGTAAACCCGTCACCCGAATCAGTCTCGATCGCCGTCGGCAGCACGCCGATGGTGGCGCGCGAAGCGAGCGCTTGGCGCGCGCGGGCCGGCACTTCTTCCATCGCGGCGAATGTTTCCGCACATTCCCAATACAAATAGCGCCACACTCGCGCGGTGTGCGCGGGATTAACGCCGATCGAAACCAGCAGATCGCTGAGTTCCGAGCGGGTGAGATCGTAAATGTTGAGCGGCGCGTCGGGCACGATGATTAAGGCAAGATGTAGGGCGGGGTAGCTGACCCCGCCAAGGCATAAGTCATAAAGCACATTAGGCGGGATCAGGCGATCCCGCCCTACAATCCATGCTCAAGCCGCTACCGGGTTGCGCAGTGATTTCAAGGCGTCGGCAATAGGCACGCTCTGGCGCTTCCGATCGAGGAAGAAGCTGATCTCGGTGTAGCCGGCTTCGAGGAGCGATTGCATGGCGTCCTCGTAGCCTTCGGAAACGCGATGTGGCACGTGCGCGTCGGCGCCGAGCACAACAGGAATGTTACGCTCGCGCATGAGGCGCAGCATTGAGGGGTTCGGATTGAACTCGCGAATGGCTTTCTGGCGACCGCTGGTGTTGAGCTCCATCGCCACGCCGGTGGCGGCGATACGATCGAGCGCGCGTTCAACAAAGGGTTCGATGCGCGACCAGATCCACGCGTGCGGCGCCTCGTTTTTCACGAGGTCGGGATGCGCGAGCGTGTCGAAAAGTCCGGTCTCGGCGGATTCGGCGAGGTGCTTGAAATACGTTTTCTGATACTCAAACCAATCACCGATGAAGTAGCGGGCTTTGTATTCGGGCACCTGCATGTGCACGGAACCGAGCACGTGATGCAACGGCACCTTGGCGTGCAGGCGTTCGAGCCACTTTTCGGTGCCGGGGAAATAATCGCTCTCCAAGCCAAGGCGCACGTCGACGCGTCCAGCGAATTGGTTGCGCGCTTCGGCGACGATCGCGACGTAGTCCTCGTATTGCTCGGGGCTCATGCGCACGCTGGCGGAGATACCGTCGGGCAGCGGGCAATGGCAGGTGAAGATGATGCCCTTCAGGCCGCGTTTTTCCGCCTGGGCCGCGTATTCAACGGGATCGCCGTAGGCGTGTTTGCACAAGGGCGTGTGACAGTGTGATTCGTAGAGCAGCGGAACTGACATTTTTTCAAACTAAACACTGTGGCGCAGGAAGCAACTCGCGCGGGGTAAATCGATCAAATCGGAGAAATGGAAAAGGGCGGTTAGCGAACCGCCCTTGTGTTTATCATCTGTGCAGCGCGTTTGGCGCGCATTACTCCCGCGGTTTGATGAACCGCGGGAGAAACGAAAACCTTCTTTAGAAGAACGTGTAGTATTCCTTGGCGGCGAGGCGCTGGATGAGCAGCGCGAGTTCCATCGCGTGGTAGTCGCCCCACATCGAGGATTCGCCGCAGGGAACCTTCTGGCCCTTCGGCACGTAGTCCCAGCCGTTCGGGCGGTGGTAAACGCTGTGCAAGAGCAGGCCTTGGTGCTTCGGATTGGTCGAGAGATAGGGCTCGTCGAAGATCGTGTTGGCGACGGTGAGACCGGCTTGCAGGTATTTCTTCGCGCCAGCCTTGTCGCCCTTGCCGGCGAGGTATTGGCCGAGGCGGATGAAACCTTGCGCGGCGATCGCGGCGGCGGAGCTGTCCACCGGCTCGTGCGGATTGTAGGGATCGGCCTTCTTCTTGGTGAAGTCGCCGAGCTTGTGCGTGTTGAGCGCGCAGCTATCCCAGTAAGGCACGCCATCGAGCGCGGAGTAACCGTCGATGTAGTAGTCGCTCGTGGCCTTCGCGGTTTCGAGGTAGAGATCGGTGACGGCCTTGCGACCGCCCACGGCCTTCAACTCGGCGTCGTCGATCGTTTCGAGGAATTCGAGCTGCTCGGGATAACCGCAGATGATCCAAGCCGCACCGCGCGTCCACGTGGTGAATGCCGAGTAGCCTTGCTGCGTGCTGGAACAGCGGAACTGGCCGTCATTGCGGTTGAAGATGGATTCGTGCGCGACGCGGCCGCGGACGTCGTAGCTGTCACGGCCTTGACCGAAGAACACGTTGTAACGCGCGGTGGTGGCGGCGTGTTCGACGGCGCGGTGCAGGAGGTTGATCTTCTTGTCACCTTCGCCCATCAGCACGTGGCCGAGCGAGTGCGCGAGAACGAGCGCGCGGAGCGAACGAATCGTGTCGGCGAAGAGCGATTGCGGGCCGTTGAACGAATAGAGGTAACCGCCGGGAACGACGCCGGAAGAACGCTTCACGGGCGACCACGGCGCGGTCTGGTTGGTGGTCGCGTAACGCGCGGCCTGCACGGCGCCGGAAACTTTGAGCGCGATCTCGGTGTAGTTGAGTTCGTCTTGGTTGAACGGAATCGCGCCCTCTAGCATGAGGCGGCGCAGGTTGCCGTAGGTGGAGACGTTGTTAAAACCGTGGTCGTGCACGCCGACGTGCGAGACGTGCGAAGCCATGTGCTTCAGCGTCTTCTCGCGGCCGAGAGCGAGAAACTCTTCTTCGCCGGTGGCGTCGAATTGCAGGAACGACATGCCGAACTGGAAGCCCTGCGTCCATTCGGTCCAGCCGCGCGAGGTGTATTTGCCCTGCACGGTGAAGACGGGCGTGCCCTTGGCGGAGTCCCACGACTTGTTGATCGCGTGAATTTTTTGGGCGGCGAGGGTGAAAACCCGGTCCACCTTCTTCTGGAGTTTCTGCGGCGTGAGCTTGACGTCGATTTTCATAAACGAGTCCGGCACCATGCAGGTTTCCCGCGAGTGAAACAAGGGCGAAAACGGCGGATGCCGGCCCGCCACGCCGGCAAGCCCGCCTGCCGCCGAAATTTTCCATGGGTTGACCGATCCGGCTTGGTGCGGTAGGCGTGGCCGCCACGGCTGGTGAAATTGCTCCGGCCGCAGACCAACCCCGCCCGGCTTTTGCCCGGCGGATTCACCCAAACGTCAATCCCAAGAAAGGTATTTCGGGAGTTCCTCCCGGCCAACCATATCACTGATGTTAGCGCGACACCGCATCCAATTCCCGCCCGTGCACGGGCACAACCTGAGCCAGGCCGAGGCCTATTTTTACATCGTCGAGAACGGCGATCACATCAAGCTGCGGTTCCACGACTACGACGCCATCTACACCCGCCCGGGGTTGTATGAACAACTGTTCTACGAGCGGCTGAAGTGCACCTCGCCGGAAAAGGTTGGCGAACTGCTGCAACACAGCCTGGCCGCCGCCCGGCAAAACGGCAATGAACTGCGGGTGCTCGATCTGGGCGCGGGCAACGGCATGATGGGCGAGGTCATCCGCAAGCTCGGCGCGGCCCGCGTGGTCGGCGCCGACATCATCCCCGAGGCGCGCGATGCGGCCTACCGCGACCGGCCCTCGGTCTATGACGACTATTACGTGGCGGATTTCACCGCGCTGACCGACAAGCAGCTGGAGGGCTTGCGCGAATGGAATTTCGACTGCCTGACCTCGGTGGCCGCGCTCGGTTTCGGCGACATCCCGCCCGCGGCGTTTTTCGAAGCGCTGCGCCTGGTCACCGCCGGCGGCTGGGTGGCCTTCAACATCAAGGAGACCTTCCTTGATCACAACGACCAGACCGGTTTCTCGCGCTTCGTGCGCGAGCTCATCTTCTCGAAATACCTGCAGGTATATCAGCTCGAGCGTTACGTGCACCGCCTGTCGATGGAAGGCGAGCCGCTGCACTACTACGCGCTGGTCGGCCGCGTGACCGCGCCGGTGCCGGCCGAGTTTCTCTCCCAGACCGGAGTCGATTGATGCCGGGCGACACACGCCCCTCCGCCCTGCGCCGGGGCTTCGCGCTGCTGGCGCTGGTGCTGGCGGGGGAGACGGTTTTTTTCCTGCCCTTCGTGCTGGCGCGCATCTTCCGGCCGACGCTGCTGGAGGTGTTCGACCTGACCAACGTGCAGCTGGGCGCAGCCTTCTCGCTCTACGGCGTGGTGGGCATGGCGGCGTATTTCATCGGCGGACCGCTCGCGGACCGCTTTGCCCCGCGGCTGCTGCTGGCGGTGGCGCTGGTGACCACGGCCGCGGGCGGCTTGCTGATGGCGAGCAGCCCGTCCTTGGGCGCGTTGAAATGGCTGTTCGCCTACTGGGGTTTCACCACGATCGCGCTGTTTTGGTCGGCCCTGATCAAGGCCACGCGCGAATGGGGCGGCGAATCGCTGCAAGGCGCCGCCTTCGGCCTGCTCGATGGCGGTCGCGGCCTCGTCACCGCGGTGACCGGCTCCGTGGTCGTGGCGATTTACGCCGCCCTGCTGCCCGCCGACGTGGAAACCGCCGGCATGGCGCAACGCACGCACGCCTTCCAACAGATCATCCTCATCATGACCGGACTGACGTGCGCGTCCGCGGTCTTCTTGTGGTTCACGCTGCCGCGGCACGGGAACGCGGCATCCCGCGAGGGGCCCGCGTTCGACTTCAGTGGCGTGCAACGCGCGCTGCGGTTGCCCGCGGTGTGGCTGCAGGCGTTCATCGTCGTTTGCGCCTACGTGGGCTTCAAGGCCACGGATGATTTCTCGCTCTACGCGAAGGAGGTGCTGGTCTTCAACGAGGTCGAGGCCGCGCGGCTGGGTCTCGTTTCGCTGTGGATGCGCCCGGTGGGCGCGATCGGCGCAGGCTTGCTGGCCGACCGCCTCGGCGCGGGCCGCATGACGGTGGCGAGTTTTGCGCTCATCGCCGCCGGCGCCGGCGTGCTGGCGCTGGGACCGGCCGACGCGGGCACGGTGGCGGTGTTTCTGCTCAGTGTGGTGACAGCCAGCCTCGGCATCTTCGCGCTGCGCGGGCTTTACTACGCGATCATGGGCGAAGGCGGCATTCCCCTCGCGATCACCGGCACGGCGGTCGGCGTGGTCTCGGTCATCGGCTACACGCCCGACGTGTTCATGGGCCCGCTGATGGGCTGGTTGCTCGACGGCACCCCCGGCGCGGGCGGACACCGGCAGGTGTTTATGGTCGTGGCGGCATTCGCCGTGGCCGGCGTGATCGCCAGTCTGGTGTTTTTGCGGCTGACGCGGACATGCGCTACGCCGGAAACAACGGCAGCAAAATGAAGACCTGACAATGGGATGGACGAGGTGGACCGGCACGTCCCTGTGCCGGTCATCCGGGCAAGTGTGGCGTTGGCGGGCGGCCCGGCGGTCCGCCCCTACCGGCGCTGCCGCGCCAACGGTATGATGATCGGGCGGTAATTCGCGCCGCTTGCCAGCGACATGGGCGACGGTGATACTGCCGGCATGTTCGAACGCTTCATCCAAGCCTTTATCCCGCTTTTTGTCGCGATAGACCCCATAGGTTTGGTGGCCATCTTTCTCGCGTTGGGGCGCGGGACTGCGCTTCCGGTGAGGCAACGCATTGCCCGACAGGCGACGCTTACGGGTGGCGGCGTGGCGCTGCTGTTTCTGTTTCTCGGGCAAAGTATTTTTTCCGCGCTCGGCATCAGCGTGAGCGACTTCCAAATCGCGGGCGGTCTCATCCTGTTCATTCTCGCGGCGCGCGATCTGATTCACTCCGCCGCGGAGGAACCCGCGCCGTTGATCGAAGGGTTCGGCGTGGTGCCGCTCGGAATGCCGCTAATTGCGGGCCCGGCGACCATCGCGGCGATGCTGTTATTGACCAATACCGTGGGTGTGTGGCCGACGCTCGCGGCGCTCGTGGCTAATCTCGTGCTGGTCGTGCTGGCCTTCGCTTACAGCGATTGGCTCGGTCGCAAAATTGGTGGGACCGGCCTGCGCGCGATTTCCAAAATCATTTCGATGCTCCTCGCCGCGATTGCCGTAAACATGATTCGCCGCGGAATTCTGGACTTTGTTTAACCGCGCACGCCGCGCTCAACCGGCAAACGTCGTGAGCAAGTCGGCGTAGATTTTGGCGGCGCGAACAAGCTCAGAGATTTTGGCGCGTTCGTTGATCGCGTGGATGTCTTCGCCGCCGGGACCGTAGCCGAGCGTGGGAATTTTGAGGTGGTGCGAGAAGAAGTGCATGTCGTTGAAGCCGGCGGACACGCTGTAAACTGGTTGCTTGCGGCGCACGCGTTGAAGGCTGCCGGCCATCGCGTCGAAGAACGCGCCTGCGGGCGCGCTGTAGCACGGGTGGTTGTCGGAAACCTTGGCGATGGTGATCTTGCACTGCGGGATTTTCTTTGCCGCGGCGGTGAGAAACGCGCGCAGGTCGGCCTCGGCTTTCTCCACGGTTTCAACCGCGAGCACGCGGCGGTCGATGGAGAAGCGCGCGAGCGCGGGCACGGTGTTGATCTTGCCGCCCTCGCCGGAGGAAAACACGCCGCCGAGGTTTATCGTCGGGCGCATGACCTTGCCGTCGGGCGTGGTGAAGGTCTGCTGCGCGAGTTTCGCTTTGTATTCGTCGAGCGCGAGAACGAGCGCGGACATTTTTTCGAGCGCGTTGATGCCTTCTTCCGGCGTGGAACCGTGAGCGGCGCGGCCGTGCACGGTGACTTCGAGCCAGACGACACCGTTGTGACCGCAGCAGATTTGGTCGGCCTCGCCGCCTTCCATCACGATGGCGTAGTCGGGCTTGATCGGAGCGTTTTCGACGAGCCAACCGGCACCGAGCAGTGAATCGGTTTCTTCGTCGGCGGTGAACGACACTTCGACGTTCATCTTCGGCGTGGTCTTGGTGGCTTTGAGTGCTTGCAGGGCGAGCAACAGACTCGCGATGGAGCCTTTCATGTCGGCGGTGCCGCGACCGTAAATCCAACCGCCGCTGACGGCTCCGCTAAACGGACTGTCGTGCCGCCACATGCCGGAAACAGGCACGACGTCGTAGTGGGCGTTGAAGTGAATCGTCTTTTTCGCGCCGCGCACGGCGAGGTTACCGAGCACGTTGTAACGCGGGTAATCGTGCTGATCGCGCGGGAGAACTTTTTTGAGTTTCGCGGCGGGAATCGGCAGGCGGCGCGCTTTCAGGCCGACGGACTGCAATTCGTGCACGAGGTAGGAAGTAATTGAGGCGTAATTGATGCCGGGCGGATTAACCGTGGAGATGCCGACGAGCTGTTGGAGTCGGGCGATGAGGTCGCCGGAGTGCGCATCAATGTAAGCGGCGGGACTTTTGGACATGGCGGGAAAGAGTTAAACGTGTGGGCCGCGTCAGGGCGTTTTGAGGGAAACGTAAACCAGACGGACCAGTGTGAGTGTGACCATCGTCAAAAACACGGGCCGCACGAAGCGAGCGCCTTTTTTCATCACCAAACCGGCGCCGATTTTCGCGCCGATGAGCTGACCCGCCCCCATGGTCAACCCCGCGCCGAGATGCACGCTGCCGTGCAGGAGAAAAATCCCGAGCGAGGCGAGGTTGCTGGTGGCGTTCATGACCTTGGTGCAGCCGGTCGCGCGCACGAAGTTCATGCCCTGCACGGCGATCAGGGACATCGTCCAAAACGTGCCAGTGCCGGGACCGAAAAAGCCGTCGTAGAATCCGATGCCGAGACCGAACGCGGTGAAAAACCAGTTCCAACGCAGGCGCGGCGGATGATCCTGCTGGCCGACTTTCGGGCGGAAGATGGTGTAAATCAAAATCGCGCCGAGCAGCCAGGGAATGAGTTTGGCCAGAAACTCGGAATCAAGCAGGGCCACCGTGAACGTGCCGGCCGTGGCGCCGATCAGTGTCATGATAACGCCGAGGCGGCAGTCCTTGAAATTGACCGCGCCCATGCGCGCGTAATGCCACGCGGCTGAAACGCTGCCGAAGGAGGACTGAAGTTTGTTGGTGCCGAGCGCGAGCGGCGCGGGCAGCCCGAGATTGAGCAGCACCGGCACGGTGATGATGCCGCCGCCGCCCGCCATGGCATCCACCATGCCGGCGATAACGCCGGTGAGAAAAAGAATCGGGTAATGCCAGAGTGACATCGCGGCGAAAGCCTGCTGATTTGTGCGGTCATGCACGAGGCGGAAAAGATTATCGCTCAACTCGGACTGCAGCCCCTGCCCCACGAAGGCGGTTTTTTCCGCCAGACTTGGGTCGCGCCGCTCCATCCCGGTGAAATCCGCGCGAGTGGTTCGGCGATCTATTATCTGATCACGCGCGATGGGTTTTCTGCGCTGCACCGACTAGCGATGCATGAGACGTGGCATTTTTATGCCGGCGATCCGGTGCGCATGTTGTTGCTGCATCCTGCGGGTGAAGTGCAGCGGATTTCCTTGGGTTCCGATGTGTTCGGCGGCGAACAACCGCAGGTCTTGGTGCCGAGCGGCGTCTGGCAGGGCGCACGGTTGGCGGACGGCGCGAAACGCGGCTGGGTGTTGGTTGGCTGCACCGTGACGCCGGCGTGGGATGAACGCGATTTCGCATTGGGCGAACGTGCATCTTTGTTGCGGCAGTTTCCGGAAGCGGCGGATGAGATTACACGGCTAACGAGATGACTTTTGACAGAGACCCGCGCCGGTCTAGCGTGCCGAGCACACCATGACTTTGGCCGATCTCAGAAAAGAATACAGCCTCGCCGGGCTGAAGGAAACGGACCTCGCGAAGGATCCGTTTCGTCAGTTCGACAAATGGTTTCAAGAGGCCGAGGCCGCGAAGCTCAACGAGCCCAACGCCATGACACTGGCCACGGCCACGCGCGACGGTCGGCCCTCGGCGCGCACGGTTTTGCTCAAGGGCGTGGATGGTCGCGGTTTCGTGTTCTATACCAATTACGAAAGCCGCAAGGGTCGCGAGCTTGAGGCGAATCCGTATGCCTCGCTGGTGTTTCCGTGGATCGCGTTGGAGCGGCAGGTGCTCGTCAGTGGCACCGTGACGAAGGTTTCGCGTGAAGAAGCCGAGGCGTATTTTCACAGCCGTCCGCTGGCGAGTCAGCTCGGTGCTTGGGCTTCGCAACAAAGCTCCATCATTTCCGGCCGCAGCCAATTGGAAGAAAGCATGAAGACGGTGGAGAAAAAATACGCCGGTAAAGTTGTGCCGCTGCCGCCGTATTGGGGCGGCTTCCGACTTTCACCCGAGACCGTGGAATTCTGGCAGGGCCGTCGCAGCCGCCTGCACGATCGATTGCGCTATCGCCGCGAATCCGACGGCAGTTGGACGATTGAACGACTCTCCCCTTGAAGAAAAAAGCACAACCGCGCCGCCGGACCGCACCGGTTTCATCGGAGCCTCTTTCGGGACTCTTGTCGGCGGCGCTCGGGTCGCTCGGCGAAGGCGTGCTCGTGCTGGCGCGTCCTTTGCGCAAAAGCGGTTTTCCCATCGTTTACGCGAATGACGCGTTCTGCCGCATGAGCGGTTACACCGCGGAGGAATTGACGGCGGCTACGCATGGTCTCGTGCACGTGGAGCCGACGGATCGCGAGCGAATCGCGCTCTGGACGAAGGCCGATGGCGCGGAACACCCACTCTCTGGCGAAAGCTATCTGCGGCGCAAAGATGGTCACATGTTCAGCGCGGCGTGGACCTTCAGCCGCGTGCGGGGTGTTAAGCAAGGGCCGGGACATATCGTCGTGATTTATCGCGACACGACCGAGCGCCGTGGTTTGCAAAGAGTGCAGGGCCATACGCAACGCTTGGAAGCTGTCGGTCGGTTGGCCGCCGGCGTGGCGCACGATTTCAACAATCTGATTTCCGTTATCAACGGCTATTGTCAGATCCTCAGTCCGATGCTGGAGGACAACCCGAAGGCGTTGCACGAGGTCACGCAGATTCACAACGCCGGGCGCAAAGCGGCCGATCTTACGCGGCAACTCCTCGCGTTTGGCCGTCGCCAGCCGTTCGCCCTGCGCGTGATCGAGCTCAACCAATTTGTGCGCGACAACGAACCGGCGCTCAGCCGATTGCTTGGTGCGGCGGGCACGCTGGAACTCGAACTCGTCGATGCGCCGAACTGCGTGCAGACCGACCCCGAGCAATTCCAGCAGGTGCTGTTCAATCTCGTGCTCAACGCGCGCGATGCCTTGCGCGACAAAGGCGTGGTCACGTTGCGCACCGAACGCCGCAAGGTTTCCGCCGGCCTCAATCGTCGCGCGACCGATCCGGCGCCGGGCGATTACGTTGTGCTGACGGTGAGCGACAACGGCACCGGCATGGACAAGGAAACGCAGGATCACTTGTTCGAACCATTTTTCACCACCAAGCCGAACGGCAAGGGCTCTGGTCTCGGCCTCGCGACCGTTTATGGCGTGGTGCAGCAGAGCAACGGATTCATCAACGTGAGCAGCGAGATATTGGTGGGCTCGACGTTTGAAATCGTGTTGCCGGTCGCGGGTGAACACGCCGAGCCCGTGAAGGTGGCTCCGATTGAAAGCGCGCCGGCGGTTCACTCCACGCGCGGACACGAAACCGTTTGCGTGGTCGAGGCCGATGCGGTGCTGCGTAAAATGGCCGCCGGTATGCTGACGTCGGAAGGTTACCGCGTGATTGACGCGGCGAATCCCGAAGAGACGAAGCAACGAATTTCCGACTTGGGCAAGCCAGTGCAATTGCTGGTCATCAATCTGAACAGTGAGGGCGAAAAACTTGCGAAGTCGCTGCATAAAACCGGCGCATTGCGCGTGCTTGATACCTGCGATCGCAACGCTTGGCGGACGCTCACGTGGCTGCCGTCTGGACATCAAGCTGCCCTGCCCCGCCCCTTCGCGCTTAGCGAATTGCTCAAGGCCGCGCGCCGGTTGCTCGACGCCTGAGGCTATTGTTTTCGTGGCGGCATTCGCACGTGTGTTCTACTAATCGAACCTGTGATGAAACTTCATCTTTTGGCTGATCGATCCGGCGGCGCGGCCGAAAACATGGCGACTGATTTCATGCTGTTGCAGCGCTATCCCGTCGCCGCGGTGCGGCTGCGCCATTACGACTGGCATCGTCCAGCCTTCACCTTCGGCTACAGTCAGAAAATCGCCTTTGTGCGCACGCAGATTCCCGCCGACGAACCGATTGAGCTTTGCCGCCGGCCCACTGGCGGCGGCGTGGTGGATCATCGCGACGATTGGACTTACTCGCTCGTGATTCCGCGCGGTCATCCGCTGGAAGAATTGCCGGCGACGCAAAGCTACCGGTTGATTCATGAATCGCTCGCGGTCGCGCTCGGCTGGCAAAACGTCGCCGCCGAAGTGAAGCGTGAAAACGATCCGCACGAAGCGGATAACGTCGCGGGATTAGCGGGCGTGTGCTTTCAACGCGCCGAACTTTACGACGTCGTGCATGCGCGCAGCGGCGCGAAAATCGCCGGCGCGGCGCAGAAGCGCAACAAGCACGGGCTGCTGTTTCAGGGATCGATCTCGCGGTCTGTCGCCGGCGCGAAAGTGGATTGGGAAAAGTTTCATAACGATTTCTCCGCGACGCTGGCGCGCTTGCTCGAAGTTGAGGCTGAGCCCACGCCTTGGCCGGATTGGAACGACGAGGAGTTTTACACGCTCACCGAACAATACGCTTCGCCTGAGTGGCTGGAGTATCGCTGACGTTTTCATTGGTTCGTTCACGCATGTCCGCCATCGCTCATACGCCCGTTCATCTTGCCCCCGCCGATTGGCTCGCGCGGCGTGCGGCGCATGAACAGCGCGTGCGGGTGTGGGTCGATCCGCATCAGGAGCGAGCCTCACGCGGCGAAAAGCATCCGGTCTACGATTTTCTTTTCAGCTACTATGCGTTTCGGCCGGCGTGGTTGCGCCGCTGGCACCCAGGACCGGATGTGATTCTTGAAGGCGAAGCCGGGCGTGAATTTTTGCGCTGGCCCGAATACCGCGAGGTCGACGGCGGCGTGATGCTCGATCCGGCAACGCTGCCGGAACACCGCCACGAATTTGTGACATGGCTGCGCGGCCTGTTGATCGCGACGCAGGAGCGCCCGGCGTTCTTTGGCTGCTATGGCCTGCATGAGTGGGCGATGGTTTATCGGCAGACGCCGGAAGAAGTGCGCCACAACGCGTGGCCGTTGCGTTTTCCGCCGGACGAGATCGCGCGCATCGTCGAAACCGGACCGGTGACGTGCACGCATTTTGATGCGTTTCGTTTTTTCACCGCGCCTGCGCGCCCGTTGAACAAACTGCAGCCCACGCGCGCGACGACGTCGCATCTCGAACAACGCGGCTGCTTGCACGCCAACATGGATCTCTACAAGTGGGCGTTCAAACTCGCGCCGTTCACCCCGAGCGAGCTGGTGGCGGATTGTTTCGAACTGGCCTGCGCCATTCGCGAAGTGGACATGCGCGCGAGCCCGTATGATTTGCGCGCACTTGGGTTTGCGCCGATTGCGATCGAAACCGCAGACGGCCGCGCTGAATACGAACGCCATCAACGCGCGTTCACCTCCCGCAGCGAACCGCTTCGCGCGCGGCTGATCGCGCTCTGCGAACGGTTGCTCAATTTATAAGCGGACTCCGGCTTGCGGACCGGCGGCATATTATCGAATCTCCGCTTTGGTGTCCCCTTCCGCCAAACCCGTTTCTGCTGCAAAACCACCCCGGCGCCGCCGCTGGCTTTGGTTTTTTCTCGGCGGCATGTTGGTTGGTGTGCTGCTCATCGCCTGTCTGTTGCTCGCGCCACCGGTGCAAGGCTGGATCGTGAAGCGCCTCATCGCTACGCAACCCGGCTGGCGTTTGGACTTTCAAAAACTCGGCATCAGTCCCGGCGGCGTGGAGGCGCTGGGGTTGGATTTCTCGATGCCCGGCGTGTCGGCGAAATCCGAACCGATCGCTGTTCGAATCGCGCCGCTACGCTTGCTTAGTCAGCGCGAGTTGCGCATCGAGCACGTCGAGGCGCAGAAGCTCAATCTCATTATCACGCCGGCGCAATTGGCGAGCAGCAGCTCATCGTCTACACCATTCGAGGGTGCGTTGAGCCTGCTGCAATCGCCGCTCTCGTGGGCCATCGATACTGTGCAGATCAACGGACAGATCACCGTTGATGATGCCGGGGAGTCGCTCGTCATCGGCGAGTTTCACGTGCAAGGCGGCGGGCTCTCGGCCGGACAGCCCGGCACGTTCACATACGATTTATCCGTTAACTCCGCGGTGCTGCCGCTCGGGCCTGACAACAAAATTCACAGCACGGGCACCATGCAGCTGACGCAGACGAAGGACAACGGCATCGCCCGCGTCGTGATTGAAGGCGAGGTCACGCTGCCGCATTACGGTCCGCTCGTTCTGCCTGTTGGAAAACTCGCGATCACTTTTGCCACGACGCCGACGGGAGAAACTTATCACGCGAAACTCTCCTTTGGCGACGCGGGCGAATTCATTTTCGACGGCAAGCTCGACGCCGCGAAATCGATCCTCACCGGCCGCGCCACCGGGCGTGCCGACCGTTCGCTCATCGTTAATCTCGCGCCGGATAAACTACCCGACGTCACGCTCTCGGGCGCGGTCGACATCGTGTTCAACCCTAACACGAGCGATCTGGAGGCTACCATTTCCGGCGATCTCGAAGCGGGCGATTGGGGAAATTATCTGCCCGAATTCGCGGTGGTGGATTCTTTCAACGGTCGGCTCACTGCCGAGGTCGCGCGACGCGGCGGCAAGTTGCTGGTCAATCAGCTCGATGCCACGCTGAACGGCGTCACCACACCGGCCAGTGCTCGCGTTACGCTCACACAACCGGTTGATCCGCTGGCGCTGCCCTCAACTCCGCTCGCCACGGTCGAACTCACACACTGGCCAGTCGCGTGGGCCAATCCATGGATGGAAGACAGTGACGCAGCGTTCGCTGCAGGCGAATTTACCGGTCGTTGGAGCGCGGCGCTGGTTGATGAAAACGTTCTTCAGCTTCGCACACTGCAACCGGCGACGCTCACGAGTTTGAACGTGACCGCGGAAAATCTGCCGCCGTTGCCGGTGTTCGATTTCAGTTTCAGCCCGCAGCTCGATCTGTCGGCGGAGCAAGTCGTTGCCGTGATCGATGACTTTACCGCTACCACTGCGGAACGCGACCGGCTTACCGCACGGCTGCGTGCCACGTTGGCGATCGATAGTGGCGATCTGGAAACGACAGGAGAATTACGCGGCGATTTACCGAGCGTGTTGTCCGGCGCCGACCAACCGCTGCCGTTTGTGCTCGATGCGCATTGGGATGCGGCGCTCACCGGCGATGAATTGCTTGTGCGCACGTTCGAGTTCAACGCACGGCGCGATGCAGATGCTAATCCTGGGTTCAGTGTGCAACTTTTGCGTCCGCTGGCTGCCAATCTTGAAAAACTCACCGCTGCGGCTTCGACCAGCGACGCTGGCGATTGGTTGCGCGTTCGTTTCGACGAGCTGCCGCTCGATTGGGTCACGCATTGGCTCGACCACCTGATGCCGGGTTACGCCTTTGCCGGCACTTTTACCGGTGGTGAATCCGTGCTGCGTCCGGCGGCGGACGATGGTTTCGAATTTACGACAATCGCACCTTGGCGGATCGGGGGCACCTCGCTGTCCATCGGCGGAAAGGAAATGCTGCGCGGTGATCTTGCGTTCAGTCCCACCGTTACAGCGAAGGGTGGATTATACACCGCGAGGCTCGACGAGTTGTCGTTGAGTGATCCTGCGGGCAACACACTCACTGGGCGGATTTTTTCCGAAGCGACGCTGGCGGAAAATAGGGGCCGCGTCGTTCTCGATCTCACAGCAGATCTTCCTGCCCTGCCCTACAGTGAAGACACTTTCGGCGCGCTCACCGCCACGTTGCAGGCCGAGGCGCATAATGAATATGACACCATCGCCGCGATGGACGCCTTAGAACTGCGCGTGCGCCGTGGCGAAGACGAATTGTTCAGCGTAATTGCGCCGGAGCCGTTTGTTTTCGGTTTGTCGAAGTCGCATATGTTCAACCTCAGCACGATCACGCCGCTGAGGATTAAGACTGGCGAGATTCCGCTCGCTTGGCTGCGGCCATTCACCGAGAGAATGGAATTTGAAGGCGCGTTGCAGCCTGCTGAGTTTCTATTCGCGTCGAGTCTTACGCATTTTCAACTGCGACCGCTCAAACCTGTGCAGGTGAGCGGTCTTTCCGTGCGAGAAGGCGAGAAGGAGTTGGTGCGCGATACCGAGCTTTCGTTCTACCCCGGTCTCGATCTGACCTTCGTTATGGTGACGCTGCCGGAGTTTCAAATGGTTTACAGCGGCACGGCCCATGTCACCGACGGCACGCTGCACGTTCAGAATCAGCCTGCGGGCAATGTTGATCTAGCGCTCACCTTTCTCGGCAACGATCAGACTGCGCTACCCAAGAGCATCGAGTTAAGCACGCGTGCTGAACTCGCACCGCTGGCGACTATACCTGCGCTGCAAGAACAAGGTTTGCCCGCGCGCGGCACCCTGGTCGCGCGCATCAATGGTGATTTGCTCGGCGCTGCGCCGCTCGAAGCGTGGGCGCGTCTCGAAGGAATTTCTTCCGCTGACGGACAGCGCATTCTCGCACCGCTTGAAATCACCACGCACGGCAAGGTAACAGCGACGGATGTTCGTCGTTTCGACACTGATGTAAGCGTATGGATTGGCACGACGCCGCACCCGACAGATGCGCATTTCGAGGCGTCGCTCGATTTGCAGGATATCAACCTGCACTTTGCTTCGGCTTTCCGCAGTCAGTTCATTGATGCGGTTGAGATGCTGGCTTATGCGGAGGCGTTTCAACGCACCGCCGATTCGACGCCAAACGCAGATTCTCCGGTCGTTGAATCGAACGTTGCGCCCAAATCTAATCCGCCGTCCAAGCAACTCGGCACGCCGTTCTGGAGCGTGGTGCGCGGGCACTTCGATCTCGATATCGGCGCGGTTCAATATGCGCCGTATCGCATTGATGGCGTGAAAGGCCGTCTCGATGTAGGCGAGCGCGAGCTCGTGCTCAGTCAGCTCAACGGCGAGATGTTTGCCGGTCGTTGGGGCGGCACGCTGCGCGTGGATTACGATGGAGAAAACAAGACGGCCGATCACCAACTGACGGGCGATTTTCACATTCACCAATTCGAGTCGGCCCGCGTTGTGCAGACCGTGTTTCCCAATCAAGTCGCATCGGTGGATGCGCAGATCAACGTCAACGCCGCGATTACCAGCCAGGGCAACTCGCTCTTCGATCTCATCGATCGCGCCGAAGGATCATTCACGGTCGAAGGCGCGCAAGGCGTCATGCGGCTCACCGTGCCGAAGCAGGACATGATGGCGACGGCGGTGGTCTTTGGCGGCACGGTGTTGCTTTCGCCTGAGTTGCGCGCGCTGGGTCGTTTGTTGCGCCAATTCTCCGAGATGCCGCTCGAACAATTGCGCATCTCAGGTCAACGCGCCGCTGATGGCACTGTGAGCTTGAACGAGTTCCGCTTCGATTCGCCACAAGCGCGCCTGCTCGGCCACGGTCGCATCCCGTCGGTCGCGGGCGAGCCGCTCATGAATCGTCCGCTTGAGCTTTCGCTTGAACTCGCGGCGAAAGATGAGGTCGCCGTCATTCTCGGCGGCATGAGTCTGCTCGAAAAGAAACCGCGCGACGATGGTTACCGTCCGTTGAAAGAAAAGTTCGTGATCGGCGGCAAGGCCGGCGACCCCGACACGAAGCCACTCTACGATTTGCTCGCCAAAGCCGTCAGCGGATCGAAGGGCACGTGGGGTTTCCTGATGCGCAAAGTGCAGGCCCAAATCGAAAAGATGAAAACCCCGCCGGCCAAAAAGACCGCGGCACTTAATCCATGAAGCTGCTGTCTTGGTTTTTTCTGTCCCTCTTCGCCGTTTTCGCGGCAACTGGTGCGCCGCGCACGGTTACACTAGTTGGCTCGCTGACCAACACGACGGTGGATGTTTCTGCGGATGCGACACTCGTGCTGACGATCGACGGCGAAAATCTCACCGCGCAGTTGAAAACGGAGCAGCCGCTCAGCGGCACCGGCACGCTGGAGGGCCGCATTCTCGGCGGCTGGTGCGATCTGCACGGTCAGTTGGAAGAAGGTGTTACGCTGCAACTGCGCGGTGTGCTGAACGCCAAGGATTTTCGCGGCACCTACATCGCCGCTGTGCCGGATTCGCTGCTGCAATACGGCAAATTCGAGTTGGCGCTGACCGAGACCGACGAAGCCGATTAACAAAAAGGCCGGCGAAAACGCCGGCCTTGAAATGATTGCGGATGCGTCTCCGCGCCGCCGCTGGATTTACCAGCGCGCTGCCGTGCCCGGTGGGCGAACGTATTCCTGCGGGTGGATGATTTGCCGTGCGAGCGGATTGGCGCGCGCTAGCAATTCCGGCGAGGCGTGGTAGCCCCAGCGCGTGCGGTTCCACGATGAACCGTAGCGGTAAACCGAGATGAGGCGTTCGCCGGGATTCACGCGCTTGGCGGAGCCGTGGCAGGTAGAGTCCACGAAGATGATCGCATCGCCGGCTTTCATGTGAACCTCGATGGCGCCGGGGATGCCGTCCACCGAGCCGCCACCACCGTCGGACCATTCGTCTTGGCGGTTGGGGCGCAGGAAGTAGGGATGAAAGACATTGGACTTGTGCGAACCAGGGATGACCATCGTTGCACCGTCGCCGGGGCCGATGTCGCTGAACGCGATTAGCACGTTGATCTGTGCACATTGGAAACGGCCGTTGTGATAACGGAAGGCCATGCGCTTACAGATGTCATGGCCACCGGCGTGCAGGGGAATCGCTTCGCCCGGGCCGCGGATGTTATAAAAGTTTTCGTCAATGAAGAGCGGACCGTGGTGGTAATCGAAGCACTCGTGGCCGCCGACAAACCGTGCTACATAATTAATGTAGCTCGGGTGATCGATCATGCGCTCGAACGTGCCGCCGAGTTCGTAAACTTGTTGGTAGCTGATGCCGCGGTGCTCGGGATGGTCTTCGCGTTGCACCCAACCGTGCCAGCCGCTGCGCGGGAGCGAGCGCGGGATCTGTTTGATGCGCTCATTCGCATCAGCGACTTCTTCTTTCGAGAGCGCGCCGCGGATGATGATGAAGCCGTTCAGGTCGAAAAGGTATTCGTCGAGGTCCGTCGGCACCTTGGCTTCAGGCACGTTGACGTGAGGCGGCAGGGGTAAGTGGTTGTGAAAGCGTTGGTCCATGGCGGGAAAACCTAGCAGAACTTTTCAGAAGTTTCTTTCCGTTTAGTCCGTAATTTATCTTTAATAGTAACCATGCCCCGCCCCACTACCCCGACGGAGACCGAGCATCAAAATGAGCTGGGCTTCCGCGTGTGGCACCAATCCCGCACCGGGATGATGTCGAGGCCGCACACGCATCCTGACATCGAGGTAAACTATATCTTCAAGGGTAGCTTCGCGTATTTGCACGGCGGCGTAGTGGCGCCGATTGAGGCCGGGCGCTTCACCGTGCTTTGGGGCGGTATTCCGCATCAAACGGTCGAACCTGGCATCGTTAACGAAGGCATCTGGATCACGCTGCCACTTGCGTGGTTTCTGCAATGGCAGTTGCCGAACGATCTCGCCGAGCGCTTGCTGGCCGGCGAAGTCGTCAGCGGCGCGCCCGATCCGGCGGATCGTGTTGCTTTGGAGCGCTGGTGCGAGGATGCGACGAGCGCCAATCCCGCTCAACGCCGCGCGATGATGCTCGAAATGGAAGCGCGCTTTCACCGGCTGGCGTTATCCGCGCCGCGTCCGCCGCGCCGTCGCGAACCCAACACCGGCGAGGGTGCGACTCAACTCGCCGGCGTCACGCGTTTCATCGCGCAGCATTATCGCGAGCCGCTCACCGTGCAGGCGATTGCCGACGACGCCGGGCTGCATCCGAAATACCTGATGCGTGTGTTTAAGAAACAGTGCGGCACGAGCATCTGGGAATACCTCACGCGCTTGCGCGTGTCGCACGCGCAGCGCCTGCTCGTCACGACCGACATGAAAGTGCTCGATGTCGCAATGGAGAGTGGCTTTTCGTCGGTCGCTCCGTTTTATGCGGCATTTGCCGAGCATACGCGCGGCCTGCGTCCCCTTGATTACCGCCGGCAGCACCGGCCCCAAATCCCTTCATGAAAAAATCCGAACTTCGTATCGGCCAAATCGGTTCCGGAGGTCGTGGCAAATCGCTCGGCCTGCTCGCCCATCAACCCAAGAACGGCAGCCGTGTCGTCGCCTGCTGTGATCATAATCCCGAGACGCTCGCTCGCTGCCGCGCCGATTTCGGCAGCGGCATCTTCACCACCACCGATTATCGCGAGTTGGTTAAACAGGACCTCGACGCCGTGATTCTTGCGACGCCGGACTTCCTGCACGAAGAGCAAGCAGTGGCGGTGCTCGAACAAGGTCTCGCGCTCTATCTCGAAAAGCCGATGGCGCTCACAGTGGAGGGCTGCGACCGCATTCTCGCGACCGCGAAAAAACACAAAGCGCGGCTCTATCTCGGGCACAACATGCGCCACATGGCCTTTGTGCGGAAAATGAAGGAGCTGATCGACGACGGCGCGATCGGCGAAGTGAAGGCCTGCTGGTGCCGGCACTTCGTGGGCCACGGCGGCGACTTCTATTTCCGCGACTGGCACGCCGAACGGCGCTATACTACCGGTTTGCTGCTGCAAAAAGGCGCGCACGACATCGACGTCATTCACTGGCTCTGTGGCGGCTACAGCCGCACGGTCAACGCGCTCGGCGCACTGACGCTTTACGACAAGTTGCCCGGCCGCAGACCCGACATCGGCAAACCGCGCAAGGTCACAATCGACGAAATGGACTTCTCGCTCTTCCCGGCGACCAAGATGCGCGGGCTCAATCACCGCATCGACGTCGAAGATCTGAGCACGATGCAGATGAAACTCAGCAACGGCGTGTTCGCGACCTACGCGCAGTGCCATTACACGCCGGATTATTGGCGCAACTACACGGTCATCGGCACCGAAGGCCGGATCGAAAATCTCGGCAACGGTGAACCCGGCACGGTCGTGCGTCTTTGGAACAAGCGCGCGAGCTACAATCCCAAGAGCGACGCGACTTATAAAATTCCCGTGCTCAGAGGCACGCACGGCGGCGCCGATCCGCTCATCGTGAACGAATTTCTGCGCTTCGTCCGCGAAGGTGGACGCACTGAAACCTCGCCGGTCGCCGCGCGTGAGAGCGTAGCAGCAGGTTGCGTGGCGACGGAATCGCTGCGTCGCGGTGGCATTGTGCTAAAAGTTCCCCCGCCGAAATCTGCAGTGGCGCGTTGGTTCGAAAACGGCGGCGCGTGAACTCATCGCAGAAGTTGCTTCCGTCCATGTCGCGACGCATGCTGTTTTCATGAACGCCGCGGAAGACCAGTTTGCCGGCACCCCGCGCAAGCCCAGCATGCCGGTCAATGACGGGCTGCGCGGCTATCTTACGCGCTACAAACGCGAACGCTTGCTGCCGGTGACCTATGAGCGGCTCCGCGATTTCCAAGAAGTCATTCCCTTGGTCGATCGCGACGGTCAGCCCACGCTTTGGGACACGGTTATCTACCGTTACGACGAGATGGGTGAGCTCTACGAAGGTCTGAAACGGATCTATGCGCTGCTCAAAGTGGACGGAGACTTCAGTGTGGTGCAGCACCTTTACGTCGACCGCGTGGACTACTGCAGTTTCGGCAACTCCATGCCGTTTCGCGTGCGCGTGGTCAACGCCTACAACGACAACCAAGACTACTTTTACGTCAAAAAGGCCGATGCGTCGCGCATTTATGGATTGGAACTCGAGCATCTGCTCTCACCCAACCGTCTGAACTACCTCACGCACGGCACGACGCTTATTGAAGAGCATATCGCCGGCATTCCTGGCGATGTGTTCATCAAAAAGTGGATGCAATACCCCGAATTGCGTCCGGTGCGCGTGGCGAAGGAGCTCGTTAAGTTCAACGAGCGCTGTTTCGTGCGCCTGCTCGGCGATATGCGCTCTTACAACTTCGTTTTCGTCATCACGCCTGACTTCGAAGCCGCGCAAGTGCGCATCCGCGCGATGGATTTCGATCAACAGTCTTACAACGGGCGCAAAAACTTCTATTTGCCGCAGTTCTTCAAGGACAACGCGCCGCTCGTGCACTACTGCAACAAGCACCTGCACGCGCAAACCGCCCTGCAATACCAGCGCGAAGAGCAAACTCTCATCGTGCAGCGCGCCGAACTCGCGCGCGTGCGACTCGATTCACTCTTGCACGAGATGGCGGCCGATCCGATCGCGCCGCCAGAGAAAGTTTATTCGCTGCGCACTGCGTTGGCGGAACATTTTCAACGCGACGAATACCTCCAGTGCGAATCGATGGGAGAACTCGTGCGACAGAATTTGGAAACACTGCGTGAAGCGATCGCGCAGCATAATCCATCGTCACTTGGTGCGCAGAAAAACGCGTGAAGCGCGCGCGAGCATCGTTTGATGAGAAAAATCCGTGAACAAAGGATTGAAAAATTCTCATGCATTTGTGTTGCGCGAATCGCACAGATTGTTGAGTTAACAAAATGTAACTTGCGCACGACACCCCTTGGTCGTGGTGAGTCACACTAAACTAAAGCCCTAAATCGGAGCAACCGCATGGCAAAGAAAGCAGCCAAGAAAAAGACGGCTAAGAAACCCGCAGCCAAAAAGAAGGTCGCGGCTAAGAAGAAGAAGTAAAACTCTTCTGCCGTTAACTCATGAGCCGCTCCTCTCGGGGAGCGGCTCTTTTGTTTGTCGCGCCGCGTGCGGCACACGCGACGTATGCGACGCACGACGAGTTACTCGATGCGACCTTCGTCGAACTCGATCAAGTCCACCACGCTGATGATTTCGCCGACGCGATCGGCGCAGCCCATGTTGGTCAGCGCTTCCTTCAAAAACTCGCGACCGCTTTCGGTCATACCCTTTTGCACGTAACTGCGATTCCACACGGCCGCGCGCACATCGGCCGGAAACAGCGCGAGCAGCTTCGCATCGATTTCTGCATCGGTGGATGATTCGTGAACGATCTTTTCCACATCGGCCGGATCAATGCCGAGATGCAGGCAAAGAAACCGGTCCATGCCGCGCTTGTAGTTCTTCGCATAACTGGCCGGCAGCGCGCCATGTGTCTTCACGTATTTGGCCTTCGCGATGAAGCGCGGCAGATGCAGCAGGCCGGTGGCGGCATGTGGCAGATAGGCGGAAGGCAGGCAGGTGAGCACCTCGCCGGTTGATCCGGGAATGGGTTTCGACGGCATATCGTCATCTCGGCGCGAGCACGCCGCGCGGACAATCCAATTATCCGGCCGCGCGTGCCGGTATTTCGGATAACTGAGTGACCGGCGGGCGATCTGCGCCGGGAACTGAGCGCTGGTGATAGGCTGAATAGTCCGGCACCAGCCGCCGATAACGCGTATCCATCAACGGCGACGAAATCATGAAATCGGCCGAGGCGCGGTCGCACGCGATCGGGATATTCCAGACCACGGCCATGCGCAGCAGCGCTTTAACATCAGGATCGTGTGGCTGCGGTTCGAGCGGATCCCAGAAGAAGATGAGAAAATCGATTTCACCATCCACGATGCGGGCGCCGATTTGCTGATCTCCGCCGAGCGGACCGCTTTGCAGTTTGATAATGGGAAAGCGCAGCTCCTTTTCGAGCAGAGCGCCGGTCGTGCCGGTGGCGTAGACTTGATGGTGCGCAAGCAGATCGCGGTTGAATTTGGCCCACTCGACCAAATCGTGCTTCTTGTGGTCGTGAGCGACGAATGCGATGCGCTTGTCCGGGCTCATGATGACTTCTTTGTAGGTCATGATACCCATCTAAAAGCAGTTAACGGGCCGCTTTCGCGGCCCGTTAATCCCCTTGGTCGTGGTGAAGATCGGAGCTTAGACCGACACCGGCACCTTCGACTTGTCGAAGGTGAAGACGTTTTTCGGCGTTTCCGGAGTGGGCGGATGAGGCACCACTTTCCAGAACTTCGCGATGGTCGCGGGCCATTCGTCGAGAAGCTTTTGCGCGTGCGGACTACCAGTGGCCGCCGCGTGTGCCGCCACCAACTGGCGCAGACTCGCAATCTCTTCCTCGTTATCGAGGCGCTCGAGACTGATCATCTGCGGGTTGTGGCGATCCGGCAGCGTGTTGCGCTCATCGTAAACGAATGCGAGGCCGCCGCTCATGCCGGCGCCGAAGTTCTTGCCCGTGCGACCGAGCACGACGACGACACCACCGGTCATGTATTCGCAACCGTGATCGCCCACGCCCTCGACCACCGTGGTGGCGCCGGAATTGCGGACAGCGAAACGTTCACCGGCCCAGCCCGCGGCAAACAACACGCCGCCGGTTGCGCCGTAGAGGCAGGTGTTGCCGAGGATACAGTTGGTGTGCCACTCGAATTTGTCGGTCGGGCGCGGACGAACGATGATCTCACCGCCGCTCATGCCCTTGCCGACGTAGTCGTTGGCCTCGCCGTTGAGGGTGAGTTTGATGCCGTTGACGAGGAACGCGCCCAAGCTCTGGCCGGCGCTGCCGGTGAGCGTCAGATCGATTGTGCCCCAAGGCAGGCCTTGATTGCCGCGTTGGTAAGCGATCTGGCCGGAGAGGTGCGTGCCGATGTCGCGATTGACGTTGGTGATCTTGTAACGGGCGACGAGGCGCGAGCTCTTGCCGAGAATAACGTCGCGCGCTTCCTGCAGGATGGCCTCGTCGAGCGAACCCTCGTTGCCGAAACGCTCGTTGCGTTCGCGCGTGTGGTAGCGCTCGAGTTCGTTGGTCGGATCCGGATCGTGCAACAGACCGGAGAGGTCGATGGTCTGTGTCTTCGGGTTTTCCGAATCCTCGATTTGCTGAAGCAGTTCAGTGCGGCCGATGATCTCGTTGAGTGAGCGGGCGCCGAGCTTGGCGAGGTAATGGCGCACATCGTCCGCCACGGCGTTGAAGAAGTTGATGACGTTCTCTGGCTTGCCGCGGAACTTGGCGCGGAGGTCGTCGCGCTGCGTGGCGACGCCGACCGGACAGGTGTTGAGATGGCAGACGCGGAACATCGCGCAACCGGCGGCGATGAGCGCGGCGGTGCCGAAGTTGAATTCTTCAGCGCCGAGCAGCGCGGCGATGACGATATCGCGACCGGTCTTCATGCCGCCGTCGGTGCGGAGCACGATGCGGTTGCGCAGGCCGTTCATCATGAGAACCTGGTGCGCTTCAGCCACGCCGATTTCCCAAGCGGAGCCGGCGTTCTTAATTGAGGCGATCGGCGAAGCGCCCGTGCCGCCATCGTGACCGGAGACGAGCACGACGTCGGCGTAGGCCTTCGCCACACCGGCGGCGATCGTGCCGACGCCGGAACAAGAGACGAGCTTCACGCAAACCTTGGCGCGCGGGTTAACCTCCTTGAGGTCGAAGATGAGCTGCGCGAGGTCTTCGATCGAATAGATGTCGTGATGCGGCGGCGGCGAAATGAGCGTCACACCGGGCACGCTGTAACGCAGACGCGCGATGAGCGGCGAAACCTTGTGGCCGGGCAACTGACCGCCCTCGCCAGGCTTCGCGCCCTGCGCCATCTTAATTTCGATTTCCTTCGCGTTGGCGAGGTATTCGGCATGCACGCCGAAACGACCGGATGCGACCTGCTTGATGGCGCTGTTGGCGGAATCGCCGTTCGGACGCACGGAGAAGCGCGCGGGATCTTCGCCACCTTCGCCGGAATTCGATTTGCCGCCGATGCGGTTCATCGCGATGGCGAGCGTTTCATGGGCCTCGGGCGAAAGCGCGCCGAGCGACATGCCGGCGGTGGTGAAGCGCTTGCGGATGTCTTCAATGGCCTCGACTTCGTCCACCGGAATGGGGGTGCGCTTGTCGAAGCGAATTTTGAGCAGATCCTTGAGTGCGAGCGGTTGATGCTCGTCGGCGACGGATTTCCAGCCGCCGTAAGTATCGTTCGAGGACTCGCGAGTGAAGCGATTCATCGCCGCGATGACCTTTGGGTTCCAACCGTGGAACTCGCCCTCGCCGCGCTTGTTGACGCGCAAGTAGCCTTCGTTGTGCAGCGCAGGCGCGGCGGTCTCGGGAGCGCCTTCAGCGGCGGGTGGTGTGAACGCATTCGCGTGGCGGCGCAGCGCTTCGACGGCGATCTCGGCATAGCCGATGCCGCCGATGGGTGAAGACGCGCGAGAGAAGCAGTCCTCCATGACCTTCTTGCCGATGCCGAGCGCTTCAAAAAGCTGCGCGCCGCTGTAACTGAGCAGCGTGCTGACGCCCATTTTGGCCATGATCTTCAGCAGACCGGCGCCGATCGCCTTCTTGTAGTTTTCACAAGCTTGCTTCGGCGTGACGGGCTTCGACGTGCCTCCGCTGGCGGCGATTTGGCTGATGATGTCGAACGCGAGGTAAGGATTGACCGCGGTTGCGCCGAAGCCGAGCAACGTGGCGATGTGGTGCACGTCGCGCGCTTCGCCGGTTTCAGCGACGATGTCGCAACGCAGACCCAAACCGGCGCGAGAGAGGCGGCGGCTGACCGCGCCGACAGCGAGCAGCATCGGAATACCGGCGCGTTCGGCGCTGATGTTGCGATCGGAAAGGATGACGATCTTCGCGTTCTTGTCCTCGACGGCGGCGCAGGCTTGGCCGGCGAGTTCGGCAACGGCGAGTTCGAGCGCGTTCGGGCCATCGGCGGCGTTGAAGGTCGCATCAAGCCGCACGATGTGGTCCTTGAGGAAAGGAACTTCGAAAAGCGCATCGACCTCGTGATTGAAGAGAATCGGCGAATCGAGCTCCACGTAGCTGTCGGTGCGCGGCAACTCTTGGAAGAGTCCGGGGCGGCCACCGAGATACATGGTGAGCGACATGACCGACTTTTCGCGGATCGAATCGATCGGCGGGTTCGTGACCTGCGCGAAGAGCTGCTTGAAATAGGTATAGAGCAGACGCGGGCGGCGCGAGAGCACGGCGAGCGGCGTGTCGTCGCCCATCGAGAACGTAGGCTCGGTCCCTTCGGCAAGCGGCGTGAGGATCATCTCGCGCTCGTCGAGATCGTAACCGAAGGCGAGTTGCGGCGCGAGCGGCGCTTCGCCGGCGGTGATTTCCGCCGGAGCCTTGGCGAACTTTTGCAGGTTAACGAGATGCTCGTCGCACCACTGGCCGAAGCGCGGATCGCTGGTGAGGCGATTCTTGATCTCTTCGTCGCCGAGAAACTTGTTGGTCTGCAGATCAATCGCGATCATGCGACCGGGGCCGAGGCGGCCGTTGCTCACAACCTTGCCGGCCCAGTCGTGGATCAAGCCGGCTTCGCTCGCGAGCAGCATGTAACCGTCGTCAAAAATCTTGTAGCGCGCCGGGCGCAGGCCGTTGCGATCGAGCGCGGCGCCGATGATCTTGCCGTCGGTAAAGCAAACGGCGGCCGGGCCGTCCCACGGCTCGACCATGCACGCATGATAGCGGAAAAACGCGCGCTGCTCGGGAGTGAGCGAGGAATCCTGTTCCCACGCCTGCGGCATCATGATTGTGCAGGCCTGCATGGGATCGCGGCCGCTGAGCGTGAGAAGCTGCAGGGTGTTGTCGAATGACGCGGAGTCGCTCATGTCGGGCTGCACGAGCGGTTGCAGATCCTTGAAGCGATCGCCCCAGATGCCGTGATCGGGGCTGCGTTCGCGCGCGGCCATAAGGCTGCGATTGCCGCGGATGGTGTTGATCTCGCCGTTGTGCGCCATCATCCGGAACGGATGCGCGAGGTGCCACGTGGGGAATGTGTTGGTCGAATAGCGCTGGTGGAAAATCGCGAAGGCCGAGGTGAACTTGGGCGACTTCAGATCGAGGAAATATTTGCGGACCTGAGGGGCGTTGAAGAGGCCCTTGTAAACGATGGTGCGCGAGGAGAAGGAGCAGATGTAGAATCCTTCCATGTTGAGCTGAGCGGCGCGGCGCTCGGCGACCTTTTGCACGAGGAAGAGTTTGCGCTCGAATTCGTCGTCGGTCGTCTCGTCTTCCTTGCGGGAGACGAGGGCTTGCACGATGTGCGGCTGGGTTTCGATCGCCTTGCGACCAAGGCAGCTCGAATCCACCGGCACATCACGCCAGCCGAGAAAGACGAGGCCCTCCGCCTTTACAGCTTGTTCGATGATCTTCTTACCGGCGACCTGGGCGGACTCGTCGTTCTTCGGCAGAAAGATCATGCCGACACCGAGATCCTTGTCGTTCAGAAGGTGCTTTTTCTTCTTTTCGAGATGCTCGCGCAGGAGCTCGACCGGGATTTGCGTGAGCAGGCCCGCGCCGTCGCCCGTGACCGCGTCGGCGTCAATCGCGCCGCGGTGGGCCAGCGAACGCAACGCGGCGAGCGCGCGTTCGACCAAGTCATGACTGCGTTCGCCGGTGATCTTGGCGATGAACCCGACGCCACAGGCATCGTGTTCCTGGTCAGGACGGTAAAGAGGCGACGGGATTGGCTTGGTCATGGGCAAGAGGTGCTGGTCTAGCAGGATTTGGTGCAGATGATTCAGAAGGATGTGTTTGGAGCCAAAAAAAGCCGGCTTCGGGACGCGAGAGCCGGCCGGGGAGCGTCACGGGTGCTCTCAGATCAGAAGAAACGGATCGTTTTAGTAGCCATTTTGGCATGTTCCTCGTCTGAGCAGCCCGCATTCGTGGGTGCATCAACCGAGGTGTCCGTAGGTTTAACCAAGTCGTTACTTAGCAGATAATTTTCAACTTCCTCGCCGGAGACGTCGGCCAGCATTACCCCATCGATTTCCACGCAGGGCGAGAGCGGCTGACCGGACTTTTGCACCATTTCGGCGTAGTTGGCGCGGTTGTTGATGATGTCAATGTCCTCATATTCAAGGGCATACTTGCGCATGATGGCGCGAACACCATTGGACCAACCGCAGTGCGGTTTGAGATAGGCTTTGATGGTCATAGGCATAGCGTGTCCTTAACAGAGAGTCTTGCAAAGTAATGGACGCGATTTTACTCCGGCAAGAGCAAGTTTGGAAAAAATTTGACATAGAGCCAGAGGCGGAACGCGCGCGATTAGCGCGAGCGCAACCCGCGGCGAAACTCACTCGGCGTCTGACCGGTTTTCTGACGAAACTGGCGCGAGAAATAAAAGATGTCCTGAAAGCCGACGGATTCCGCGACGTTTCCGATCGTCAGATCCGATTCGGCTAAGAGCTGCCGCGATCGCTCGATCTTGGCATTGATGATGTAGTCTTGCGGGCGGAGCCCGGTGATTTTGAGGAAAACTCTCGAAAAATGGTCCACGCTATAGCCGGCTTCCTTGGCGAGGTCGGCCACGGTCGGCGCTTGTGCGGGGCTTTCGCGAATCAACGCCGCCCCGCGCATGACCACATCGCGATGATACTGCTCGGTGCCCGGCGCGGTCAGATTTGCCACGGCGGAAGCGTGCTCGCGGGTCAGTTCGGTCAATAATCCGGTCAGTAACGCATCTGCGGCGGGTTTCGCGTTAGGCTCCCTTTCCAAATCAATGATTCGCCGCATCATCGCATCGACGAATTCCATTTGGCGCGAGCGCAGCACCTCGAAGGGCGGTTTTAAGTCGGATAAAGGCAAATCGTGGCCGTCCCTGACTGCCGTGAAATGGATGAAATTGACGCCTAACCGAGCGGCCAAGTCTTGCTCGGCCTCGTAACGCTGGCCCGGTCGCATCCACAAGCACGTGCCGGGGCGCAATTTGATCTCGCCTTGCGAGGTTTGCATTTTGCCCCGGCCATCCCAGACGAACCACAAATCATAGTCTTTCAGCCCCTGCGCCCAACTGCGTCCCAAATGCCAGCCCGGTTCGCAGCGCACACGGCCGCGCTCGTGGGCTTGAAAGGTGATATCGGTGGCGAGGGGCATAGCGGATAAATCCAAATAATTAGCGGCGTTATGCATGGCCGCGCAACCTCCGATTGGTTATAGTGAACGCTCACAACCCTTCCCCTTTTACCCATGAGCACAGCGATTCAATTCGACCACGGTTCAGACATGCACGCCCCCGAGCTTTACCGCCCTGCGGAGACTGGCTTTGGCGTGGATCATTTCGAGGATATCGGCCCGGCCGAAATCGAGCACTTTAACGAACAGGGCTACCTCATCGTTCGCCAAGCCTTTGATGCGAATGAGGTTAAGGACGCGCTGCAGGGTCTCGTTGATCTCATCATGGGTAAGAACCCGGAGTTCACCGGCATCATGTTTGAGGCCAAGGCTCAGGAAATTTTGTCCACGCTCGGACAGGACGCGCGTCAGGATGCCGTGCGCAAATTGATGTTCTTTGTCGAATACGAGCCACGCCTGAAGGCCATCTCGCACCACCCGAAACTTATCAAGGCCGTGACCACGCTGCTCGGTGATCGCGCCCCTCACCTTTTCCAAGACATGGCATTGATCAAACCACCGCGTCTCGGTCGCGAGAAACCGTGGCATCAAGACAATGCCTATTTCAATTATCCTTACGGCACGCCGGTGGTCGGTGTGTGGATCGCGTTGGACGAAGCGACGGTTGAGAACGGCTGCATGCAGCTCCTGCCGGGTCAGCACAAGACTGGTCCGCGCATCCATTTCCAACGCCGCGACTGGCAGATCTGCGATACCGAGATCCTCGGTCAGAATTCCGTGGCCGCGCCGCTCAAGCCCGGCGGTCTCCTCTTCTTCAGCGGTCTGCTGCCGCACGGCACGCCGCACAACTCGTCGGAGAAACGCCGCCGCGCCCTGCAATTCCACTACGCTCCAGCCGACGTCTCGCAGCATCCCGATAATGAGGAACGCCTGCGCCTCTTCGGCAGCGAAGGCAAGGATGTGAGCTGCTAAGCGCGGCTCAACTTTCTCCTAGCCGCCACCGCATCGCTGCGCCATACCCACGCGCATGAAAGTGCTCGTGACCGGCGCGGCCGGCTTTATCGGCTACCACATCTGCCAGCGGCTGACCGCCAAGGCGGAATGTGAGGTGCTGGGCATTGATAATCTCAATGATTACTACGACGTGGCGTTGAAGCGCGCGCGTCTGGCCCAGCTCGACGGCCGCGACAACTTTCGTTTTGTGCAGTGCGATTTTGCCGAGCCAGGCAAACTCGCAGGGCTTTGGAAGCATTTCAAACCCGACTATGTCGTGCACCTCGGCGCGCAGGCCAATGTGCGTTACAGTGTGACGCATCCCGAAGCTTACGTGCAGAGCAATCTCGTTGGCTTCTTCAACGTGCTCGAAGCCGCGCGCGCACATCCGCCGAAGCACACGGTGTTCGCTTCCTCGAGCAGCGTGTATGGTTCGAGCGCCGACATTCCGTTCGCCGAAGATGGCGATACGAGTCACCCGCTTTCTTTTTACGGCGCGACGAAGAAGGCCAACGAAACGATGGCGCACAGTTACGCGCATTTGCACGGACTCGCGCTAACCGGTCTGCGCTTTTTCAACGTTTACGGACCCTGGGGCCGGCCCGACACCGCGCCGACGTTGTTTGCGAAGGCGATTTTTGCGGGCGAGACCATCGATCTCTTTGCCGAGGGCAAAGCGCGCCGAGATTTCACTTACATCGACGACATCACCGACGGCGTGCTGAAGGTGCTGCTCTATCCGCCGCGCGAAATTCCGGTGCCGCCATTTCGCGTCTTTAACATTGGTCACCATCGGCCGGTCGAAACGCTGTTGTTCGTGCGCATGCTGGAGCAGCTGATCGGCCGCGAGGCGAAGCTGAACCTTCTGCTGCCACAGCCTGCCGATGTGCCTGAAACCTGCGCCTCGCTCGATCGCATCAATGCCGCGGTCGGTTACACGCCGCGCGTGCCGCTCGAAGACGGCCTACGCCGTTTCGTCGACTGGTTTAAAGACTATTACCAACCCTGATGCTCACGCCGAGCCGTTCACATTTGAGTGAGACGGCCTCGGTTGGAACCGCGGGCGCCTATTTTTTATGAAAACCATCCTGCTGCTCGTGTGTTCCAATGTGTTCATGACCCTCGCGTGGTATGGACATCTGAAGTTCAAGTTTCTTGAGGGTAAATCCATCGTCTTCGTGATTCTGGTTTCGTGGGGCATCGCCTTGTTGGAATATTGCTTCATGGTGCCCGCCAACCGGCTCGGCTATCTTTCGGGCACATTCACCGGCTACCAACTCAAGATCATCCAGGAGGTCATCACGCTCGGCGTGTTCGTGGTGTTCGCATGGCTCGTCCTGAAGGAGCGCTTCACGTGGAACTACGCCGTCAGCTTCGGCTTCCTGCTGCTGGCCGTCTGGTTCGCGACGGCGTTCAAGCCGGGCTCGCCCGGTTCGCATTGAACTTGGCACTCCGGCCTTGCGCGTTTTCGCGCGAAGGCAAAGTCTCCTGACATAACCCTGTCAGTCCCCTGTCGTAGGATAACGATCAACCATTCTTAACATGTCCAAAGCCAAACCCGCCTCCACCGCCCTCGCCACCAATAGCGACCGCGAGAAGAACATCGAACTCGCCGTTTCCAGCATCACGAAACAATTCGGCGAGGGCTCCATCATGCGCCTCGGGAGCAACACCCAGATGAAGGTGGACACGCTGAGCACTGGCTCGCTCGCGGTTGACCTCGCGCTCGGCGTCGGCGGTTTGCCCAAGGGCCGCATCATCGAAATCTACGGCCCGGAATCTTCGGGTAAGACGACCTTCTGTTTGAGTGTAATCGCTGAGGCGCAGAAAAAAGGCGGCCTCGCGGCCTTCATCGACGTCGAGCACGCGCTTGATCCGAAGTATGCGCGCATCGCCGGCGTGAATCTCGACGACCTGCTCGTCTCGCAACCGGACTCTGGTGAAGACGCGCTCAACATCATGGAGACGCTCATTCGCTCCAATTCGATCGACGTCATCGTGCTCGACTCCGTCGCCGCGCTCACCACCAAGGCCGAACTCGATGGCCAAATGGGCGACGCCACCGTCGGCGCTCAAGCGCGCCTCATGTCGCAGGCCATGCGCCGCCTCACCGCCGTGGTTAACAAGACCAAGTGCGTGTGCATTTTCACCAACCAGATTCGCGAAAAGATCGGCGTGATGTTCGGCAATCCCGAGACGACCTCCGGTGGTCGCGCGCTCAAGTTCTTCGCCAGCGTGCGCATCGACATCCGCCGCCGCGATCAGATCAAGACGCCCGACGGCAAAGTTGTGGGCAACCGCACCAAGATCAAAGTTGTTAAGAACAAGGTCGCTCCGCCGTTCACCGAAGCCGAATTCGACATCATGTTCGACGAAGGCATTTCCGCCACGGGCTCGCTGCTCGACCTCGGTCTCGAGCACAAGATTCTCGAAAAGCGTGGCGCGTGGATTTCGTTCGAAGGCGAACTTATCGGCCAGGGCCGCGATGCCGCCAAACTCGCGATCAAGGACAAGCCCGAACTCGCGGCCAAGTTGCAGGAAGCCGTGATGGCCAAGGTTAACGTCAAAGGTGGCGAAAGCGTCACTGGGGAAACCGAAGAAGCCTGATTTGGGCCGCTTGCTTTCCTGCGACGACATTCAGATTCGCGACCCGTTCGTGCTGCCGGTGGCAGCCGAGCGGGTTTATTATCTCTATGGCACGACAGACAAAGAACCGTGGCGCGAAGATCGCGGCGACGGATTCGATGCGTATCGCAGCACCGACCTCATTAACTGGGAAGGACCGTTCCCGGTGTTTCGTCCAGCGCCGGACTTCTGGGGCAAATTTCATTTCTGGGCGCCGGAAGTGCACGCATGGCGCGGGCGCTATTACATGTTCGCGAGTTTCAAGAGCGCGACCGTCGCGCGCGGCACGCAGATTCTCGTTGCCGATCATCCGCTCGGACCGTTTTTGCCGCACAGCGACGGCGCGTTGACGCCGCCGGATGCGGACTGTCTCGACGGCACGCTCTATGTCGCGCCCGACGGTCAACCTTGGATGATTTTTAGCCGCGATTGGCCGGCGATTCGCGTGGGCCGGTATTCCGCCGTGCAGTTGACGGAGGACTTGCGCAGCACTGCGGGCGAGCCGTTCGACTTGTTTCCAGTCAACGCTGCGCCGTGGGTTACGGTGCCTTCGTGGTCGAAGGATGGTCCGTGTTACGTAGCGGATGGCGCGTTTCCGTTTCACACTGCGGCGGGTCAGCTTTGCGTGATGTTTTCGAGTTGGAGCAAGACGGGCTACGCCACCGCGGTTGCGCGCAGCGAATCGAACACGCTCGCCGGCCCGTGGACTTTCGATACCGAGCCGATCTTTGATCGCAACGGCGGACACGCTATGTTGTTCATCGATTTCGAAGGCCGGCTCCGCCTTACGCTGCATCAGCCCAACGATCCTGCACCGGAGCATCCGCGATTCTTTGTGTGCGAGGAGATTGCCGGCACGCTGCGGTTGCGTTAATCACGCGGCATGAAACTGCGCATTTTGCTGATCTGCCTGAGCCTTTTCGCCTTCGGGCAGGCTCGCGCTGAAAACACAATTCGGGTGCTGATGACGACCGCGCTCGGTGAAATCGAGTTGGAACTTTATCCCGACAAGGCGCCGCTGACGGTGTCGAATTTCATGCGCTACGTGGATCGCGGTTTCTACGACGGCGGTATTTTCCATCGCACCGTCACGACGAATAACCAGCCGCATAACAAAATTCGCATCGAGGTCATCCAAGCCAGTATCAATCCCGAAAAAGAGCAAAACGCTGGCCCGCCTATCACGTTGGAGCGCACCAACGAAACCGGACTCAAACACATCGACGGTGCGATCTCGATGGCGCGGCTGGAACCCGATTCCGCCACCTCGGACTTCTTTATATGTGTCAACGACCAGCCCGAACTCGACTTCGGCGGTCAACGTAATCCCGATGGCCAAGGCTTCGCGGCATTTGGTCGTGTGATTCGCGGCATGGATACTGTGCGCAAGATCCAGCAAGCGCCGCACGAAGTGCAGGCTTTGACGCCGCCGGTGAAGATTGCGAACGCTGTTCGATTATAAGCGCGATGGTTTGCGCGTTGCGGCGCGTGTGCCGACGTGTTCTGTTCGCGCCGCTCCATGCCCGACCCCATTAATCAGTTGCCGGTCTTTCACGTGCGTGGCCTGACCAAGACATATGGGTCGGGCGAGGCTGCGGTGCACGCGCTTGCCGGCGTGGACTTGGATTGTGCGCGCGGCGAATTCGTCGTCGTGCTCGGCGCATCGGGTAGCGGCAAATCCACGTTGCTCAACTTGCTCGGCGGCCTCGATACGCCGACTTCGGGCGCCCTGCTCTATCACGGTTGGAATCTTGGTGGCGCTGATGAACAGGGTCTCACGCGTTATCGGCGCGAGGCGGTCGGCTTTGTTTTTCAATTCTATAACCTTATCCCGAGTCTGACCGCGCGCGAGAACGTTGCGCTCATCACCGAGATCGCGGCCAACCCGATGGCGCCGGAAGAAGCGCTCGAACTCGTCGGCCTTGGCGCGCGCATGGATCATTTTCCCGCGCAGCTTTCCGGCGGCGAGCAACAGCGTGTCGCGATCGCGCGCGCGATCGCCAAACGCCCTTCGGTGTTGCTGTGCGACGAACCCACTGGCGCGCTTGATGTGCGCACCGGCATTACCGTGCTTGAGGCCATTGATCGCATCAATCGCGAGCTCGGCACGCTCACACTCGTCATCACGCACAACGCCGTGATGGCCGACATGGCGGATCGCGTGCTCACGCTTTCCGACGGCCATATCACGAGTTCAAAGCGCAACGACCGGCGCGTGCCGGCTCACAGCCTCGTCTGGTAAAATCTGCCATGTCGCTGCTCGATACCAAACTGCGCCGCGACTTGCTGGGATTGAAGTCACAAACTTTCGCGGTGGCGCTCGTCATGGCGTGCGGGCTCGCGATGATGATCATGACGCGCAGCCTCATCGTCACACTCGAGCAAACGAGCGCGGCGTATTACCGCGATTATCGCTTCGCCGAGATCTTTGCGAATTTGGAACGCGCGCCGGATGCCGTGGCCCAGGATCTCGCGAAAATTTCCGGTGTCTCCGCGGTGCAAACCAGCATCGCGCTTTCCGCGCGCTTGGATTTGCCCAACGTGTCCGAACCGGCGACCGGGTTGTTTCTGTCTTTGCCCGAAACCGGCGATCCCGTGCTTAATCGTCTCTTTCTACGCAAAGGACGCATGCTGCACGAGCGCGCTGGCCACGGTCAGGTGTTGGTCGGTGAGGCTTTTGCTGATGCGCACGGATTAGAGCCGGGCGATGAAATCGCCGCAGTGCTTTACGGTCGGCGGCAAATCTTGCGCATCGCCGGCATCGTGCTTTCGCCGGAATATGTTTTCGAAGCGCCGCCCGGTTCTGCTCTACCCGACAATCGCAGCTACGGCATTTTTTGGATGCCCTACAAGGAACTCGCGACCGCGGCCAATATGGAAGGCGCGTTCAACCAGGTCGCCTTCACGCTTGCGCCCTTTGCGAGTAGTTCCGCGGTCATGGCCGAGATCGACCGTCAGCTTAAACCGTATGGCGGGCGCGGCGCATATGATCGCGATTCGCATCTTTCGCATACGCGTTTGCGCGACGAGGTTCGTGTGTTGCACGGACTTTCCGTCGGTTTCCCGCTCGTGTTTCTCAGTGTGGCGGCGTTCATGACGAACGCCGTGATGAGTCGGCAAATCACGCTGCAACGCGAACAGATCGCGATTCTCAAAGCCTTCGGTTTCTCCAATCGTGAAATCGGCGGACACTACTTGAAGTTTGCACTCGTGATCGTGCTGATCGGCACCGTGCTCGGCATTATCGGCGGTGTCGCGCTCGGGCAAAAGCTGGTGGTTATGTATCATCTGTTTTTCCGGTTTCCGCATCTCGACTTTCAACTCGCGCATGGCGTGCTCGTCGCCGCGGTGTTTGTTGGCGCTGTGGCGGCGGTGATCGGCGTTTGGGGCGCGGTGCGCGCGGCGGTGAAACTACCGCCGGCAGAGGCGATGCGACCGGAACCGCCCGCGAGTTTTCGTCCGGCGATTTTTGAGCGCACGCGATTGGGTCGCTCTTTCACGCCGTCGTTTCGCATGGCGTTGCGCAACATCGAGCGTCGTCCAGCGCGTTCGATTCTCACCTGCGTGGCTCTCGCGTTGGCGACCGGCATTTTGGTCGTGCCCAGTTCCTTTCGCGACGGCGTTAATCACGTGCTCGATTACCAGTGGGATCTCATGCAGCGGCAGACGGTGCTCGCGACTTTGATTGAACCCAATGCGCCGCAGGCATTGGCCAACCTGCGTAATTTGCCCGGCGTAACTTTGGCCGAACCCAATCGCATAATCCCTTCCGAACTCAGCGGGGGCAATCACACGCGTCGCATTAATGTCGTCGGATTGCCTGCGCGCGCGGTGCTGAGTCGCGTCATCGATGCGAATGACCAGCAGATCACGCTGCCGCCGCACGGTATCGTGCTTTCCAAAAAACTGGCCGACGTGTTGAACGTGAAGCTGGGCGATCCGTTGCGCGTGCGCGCGCTGGAGGGGCGGCGCACGGAGTTTGTCGTTCCGGTCGCCGCTTTGGCGGAAGACTTCGCCGGCACCGCGGCCTACATGCAGATCGACGCGCTGAACCGCGCGCTCGGCGAAGGCGATCGAATCACGGGCGCTTATCTTTCGGTGGCCGCCGGTTCGTGGCGCGAGTTTTTGAAAGCGGCGAAAGAAACGCCGCGCACTGGTGCGATCCTTAACAAGCAGGCGATTCGCGAGGGCTTTCGCCGAACCACGGCGGAGAGCATCGGGTTAATTCAAAAAATTTATCTCACGTTCGCGACCGTCGTGGCCTTCGGCATCGTATATAACAGCGCGCGTATTTCGCTTTCGGAGCGGCAGCGCGAACTCGCCACCCTACGTGTGATTGGTTTCACGCGCGGCGAAGTTGGGGCGGTGCTCGTCGGCGAGCTTGTGGTGCTAACGTTGATTGCGTTGCCGGTTGGTTTGCTGCTCGGCTCCGGTTTGGCCGGCGCAATTTTGCAAACCGTGAACACGGAGTTTGTCCGCCTGCCGCTGATTTTAACGCCGGCCAACTACGCGTTTGCCGTCCTCGTGGTCAGCGTGGCATCACTCATTTCGGCCACTCTCGCCTGTCGTCGTCTCAATCAACTGGACCTCGTCGGCGTGCTGAAGGCCCGCGATTAATTTCCCATGAACGCTCCCTTCCCTGCTGCCAAAGACGCCAACGGCCGCGCGCCACGCCGGCGCTGGACTCGCACACTTCCTTGGGTCGGCGGCGGATTGCTCGTCGTGTTGATTATCGTCGGGCTCTGGCCCAAGCCGCTGCCTGTGGAAATCGCGCCGGCGATTCGCGGTCCACTGAGTGTCACCGTCAACGAGGAAGGCATGACGCGATTGAAGCATCGCTACACGGTCTCGAGTCCCGTGGCCGGCTTGCTGAAGCGCATCGATTTGAAACCCGGTATGGAGATCGAGGCGGGCAAGACTGTTCTCGCGGTTCTCGACACGCGCGCGGCTGATTTGCTGGACGCGCGCACGCAGGCCCAAGCCGAGGCTCAGGTTCAGGCTGCTGAAGCCGCCCTCTCCCAAGTCACCGCACAACAGAAGAGCGCGGTCGCTGCGGCCGCGCTGGCGCGCAAAAATTTCGAGCGTATTCAAAAACTGCACACTGCCGGCTCTGTTTCTCAGCAGGAATTTGACGTGGCGGAGTTGAGTGACACCCGCGCTGCGCAGGATGAGCGCGCCGCCGGCTTCGCCTTGCAGGTGGCGGAATACGAGTTGAAGCAAGCGCGTGCCCTACTCGCCCGCGGTTTGG
>Ga0207868_1000492_pt1 | contig 41043 bp, 35 predicted proteins | sample Passage237B_FD_187370 | JGI IMG/M metagenome (GOLD analysis project Ga0207868, IMG submission 187370) | Cellulose adapted compost microbial communities from Newby Island Compost Facility, Milpitas, CA, USA - Passage2 37B (SPAdes) (version 3) ... | reverse complement strand
CCGGTGGTACCTGGAGCGGTGCCGGTGTGGACGGCGACGCGTTCGATCCGGCGGTGGCCGGTGCGGGCACGCACACGCTGACCTACAGCTACACCGATGGCAATGGTTGCAGCAACAGCGCGACCATCGATGTGACGCTGAACCCGCTGCCGGTGGTCACGGCCACGGATCCCGGTCCGCTGTGCAGCAACGCTGCGCCGGTGGAACTGGCCGGTACCCCGGGCAACGGTACGTGGACCGGCACGGGTGTGACGGGCACCGGTCCGTATTCCTTCGATCCGTCGGTGGGTACGCAAACGCTCACCTACACGTTCACGGATGCGAACGGCTGCACCAATAGCGACGATGTGGAGGTGAGCGTCGAAACGGCTCCGTCGGCCACCATCGCTTATCCGGGCTCACCCTACATCAGTGGTGCAGGCACCGCCGTGCCGAGCTTCTCGGGTACGACGGGGGGCACGTGGACGGCCGCTCCCGCGGGTCTCGACATCGATCCGGTCACCGGCGAAGTGGACCTGGGCACCAGCCTGCCCGGTTCGTACACGGTGACCTATACGATCGCTGCGACCGCAGTGTGTGACGAGTTCAGCACGGACGCGCCGTTCGTGATCCGCGCGGTGTACTACAGCCAGCAGAGCGGTGCGGTGAGCGATCCGATCTGGGACCTGGTCACCGTGGGCACTCCCGGTCCGGCCACCTTCACCCCGTACATCACCATGGTGGTGCAGGCGGGCCACGTGGTGAACAGCACGGATGATCTTTCGGTGGACGACCTGGTCGTGGCCGGCAGCCTGACCTTGGAAGAGAACACCACCCTGACGGTGCATGGCGATCAAGTTCAGCTCAACGGTTCGGTGAACGCGCTTCCGAACAGCGAACTGGAGCTGGTGGGCGACGAGGTCACCATCGCCGGCCTGAGCGCACAGACCCTGTGGGACCTGCGGGTGAACACGCCTTCGGGCACGACCCTGAACGCCCTGCTGGGCATCCAGGGAACCCTGCAGCTCGAGGATGGGGCGACCTTCCATGCGGGCAACGGCCGGTTGACGCTGTTGAGCAACCTGGAGGGCACGGGCCGTTTGGGCCCTGTACCCGCCACGGCCACCTTCACGGGCGACCTCACCATGCAACGGTACATCCCCGCGGGTGCCACCAACTGGCGTCTGCTGGGCAGTCCGGTGGAAGGTGCCACGGTGCTGAACTGGAAGGACGACTTCATCACCGCCGGCTTCCCGGGCTCGCACTACCCGAACTTCGATTCGCCGGTGAACAGCGGCGTCCTGTGGCCGAGCATCCGCAAGCACACCGAGCCGGTGCTGCAGGGTAGCAACCTGCCGCAGGTGGGCTCCACGGTGTCGGGCACCGATGAACCGCTGGACCCGGGTATGGGCTTCGGGGTGTGGTGTGGCGATCAGCTCACGGGCACCGCGGCCTTCGTGGTCGATGTGACCGGTGCGCCGCGTATCGCCACCACGCCGATCGAACTGCCGGTGAGCTACACCGACCGTGGGGCTCCCGAGCTTGACGGTTGGAACCTGGTGAGCAACCCGCTGCCGAGCCCGATCGCCTTCAGTGCCATCGAGCGCGATCAGGTGACGAACGAGTACTGGATCTACAACCCGGCCACGGGCAACATGGCGCACTGGAACGGTACCACCGGCACCAGCACGCCGGCCGGTGTGCTCGACGGCGTGATCGCCAGCTCGCAAGGCTTCTGGTTGAAGGCCACGGGGCCGGGCGCGAGCGCGACCGTGGACGAGAGCGCGAAGGTGGCCGAAGGCAGCGGGGTGTTCGGTGGCGACGGTGTGGCCGACCTGCCCACGGTACGCCTGGACATCCACGGCAGCGCCAACAGCTTCTCCGACCAGACGGTGATCCACTTCGGTGCTGGCACGCCCGCGCAGGAGATGTTCGATGTGCTGAAGGTGGGCTTCGCGCACCAGCAGGCGCCGAGCATCGCCACGGTGGCCAGCGGCGGCGAAATGCTGATGGTGAACGATCACGGTGCCTACAGCACCGACATCGCGATCCCGGTGGCGGTGCGTGCCCGTGTGAACGGCACCTACACGGTGACCGCGCACCTGGCCAACACCGGCTTGAGCTGCCTGTGGCTGGAGGACCTGGTGACCGGTGCGGTGACCCCGTTGACCGATGGGGCACAATACACCTTCACGCAGCCGACCAGCAACGACCTACAGGAGCGCTTCCTGCTGCACGCCACGGCTCCGTTGGCCTTCACGGCCGAGGACGGCCTGTGCGGCCCGGCCAGCGGTCAGGCCATGGTGGAAGTGGGAGAGGGTGCACATGATGTGACCTGGACCACGGCCACCGGCACGGTGCTGCTGGAGCAATCGGGAGTGAGCGGCGCGGCCAGCTTCGACAACCTGAGCGCCGGCAACTACACGGTGCGTGTGGCAGCGCCCGGCACGGTGTGCGGTGAACTGGTGCACGACTTCAGCATCGCCACCGAGGGCGTGGAGGTGGATGTGACCATCGTTGCCCCGGCAAGCGTGGTGGTGGACGAGCAGGTGCTGTTCACCGCCGCAGGCACCGAGGGCGTGAGCTACCTGTGGCACTTCGGCGATGGCACCACCAGCGCGGAAGCCTCCCCGGTGCACAGCTTCACGGCGCCCGGCGAATACGTGGTGAGCCTGACCGCCACCCTTGGCGAATGCAGCGTGACGACCACGACGTTCGTGGTGGTGACCTTCAGCACGGGTGTGAACGACCTGAGCGAAGTGGAGGCCCGTGTATGGGGTGGTCGCGGAACGATCATCGTGGAGCACGGCTATGAAGGCGGCCTCCTGGGCATCGATGTGATGGACGCTTCGGGGCGCCACTGGTACGCCAAGACCCACGCGGCGGTGCCGGGCCGGATCACGATCCCCGCCGACGACCTGGCCACGGGTGTGTGGTTCGTGCGGTTGACGCACGAGGGCCGTCAGCAGACCTTCCGTGTACCGCTGGTGCGGTAGGTCGTCCTTGGGACGGAAAGCATGCAGCCCCCGGGTGACCCCGGGGGCTGCTGCGTTTCGGGAAGGTGCATGTCCGTAGCCCACCACACCCGTACCTTGCGGTCCTCATGCAACTGCGCACCCTCATCCTGCCGGCACTGCTGGCGCTGTTCACCGGCTGCCTCACCATCGAGGAGAACTACACGTTCAAGAAGAACGGCAGCGGTACCATGGAATATGTCCTTGACCTGAGCGAGATGGGGGAGATGCTCAAGGCCTTCGGCGGAGACGAAGCCGGCAAGGACAAGGGCGGCAACATGGACATGAGCGATCATGCCGCACGGCTCCGCCAACTGCCCGGCATCAGCAAGGTGAAGCTCGACAGCAAGGAGTGGGTGCAACGGATCTCGTTCTCGTTCAAGGACCTCGATGCGCTCAACGCCGCCTTGAACGTACTGATGCCGGACAGCGTCGGCACGCACACGTTCTTCGCCTGGGAGGGCAACACCCTGGTGCGCACGAGCAACCGCTACGCGCACAGCCTCGGTGCAGGCATGGCCGAGGCCTCGGACGAGGGCGACAACGGTGAGGAGGGCTTCAGCATGGCCACCATGTTGGACATGATGAAGTACAAGTACAGCTTCAAGTTCGCGAACGCGATCGAGCCGGTGGCCGTGGCCGATGGTGTGCACCAGGAGACCAAGGGCACCAAGCAGGTGTTCGTCGACACCGATTTCGGCGTGATCGCCAAGGACCCCAAGGCCTTGGACCTGCGCATCCCCGTGAAACGCTGAGCGCCTTTCCCAAGTAGGCCCCGTTGATGAACGCCGGGGCAGTTCTTCCGTGCCGGTCCGCCTTCGAACCGGTACATTCGCCGTTCACAAACCAAACCCATGCGTAAAGAATTCCTTGCCTTGCCGACAGCGCTGCTCCTTGCGGCCTGCGGTGGCGGAAGTGATGCTCCCGACGTGGCGGCCACCTCCGCCGAGAGCGACTTCCAGTGGGAGGCCGATCAGTTCGCCGACATACGTGTACTGCGCTACCAGGTGCCCGGTTGGGACCAACTCTCCCTGCAACAAAAGCAGCTCTGCTTTTACCTCAACATGGCCGGTCTGGCCGGGCGCGACATCATTTGGGACCAGAACTACCGGCACAACCTCAAGATCCGTCGTGCCATCGAGACCGTCCTGAAGGGCAGTGCCGGCCAGCGCTCGGGCGCTGACTGGGACGCCTTCGTCACCTATGCCAAGCAGGTCTTCTTCAGCAACGGCATCCACCACCACTACAGCAACGACAAGCACACGCCCGCCTTCGCGCGTCCCTGGTTCGAGGAGCTGCTCGCCGCCAATGGCGCCTCCCTGCCCGCCGAGGTCCTCGATGCCATCTTCGACCCGACCATCGATGCCAAGAAGGTGAGCCTCGATCCCAGCAAGGACCTGGTGCTGGCCAGCGCCGTGAATTTCTACGGCACCGATGTGAACGAGAAGGAGGTGGAGCAATTCTATGCCCCCCTCGAAGCGAAGGCCGGCGACGAGCCCATCAGCTTCGGCCTGAACAGCAAGCTCGTGCGTGGTGCCGACGGCAGGTTGAAGGAGGAGGTGTACAAGGTGGGCGGCCTTTACGGAGAAGCCTTGGAGGAAAGCGTGAAGTGGCTGGAGAAGGCCGCCGGCGTGGCCGAAACGCCCGAGCAGAAGGCCGCGATCGAGCTGCTGATCCAGTTCTACCGCACCGGCGACCTGAAGACCTGGGACGACTTCAACGTGGCTTGGGTGAAGGATACCGCGAGCACGGTCGACTTCATCCAGGGCTTCGTGGAGGTGTACAACGACCCCTTGGGCAAGCGCGGCAGCTACGAGAGCATCGTCGAGGTGAACGACCCCGAGGCCACCCGCAACATGCGCGTGATCATGGAGAACGCCCAGTGGTTCGAGGACAACAGCCCCCTGATGCCCGAGCACAAGAAAAAGAACGTGGTGGGCATCACCTACCGCTTCATCAACACCGTGGGCGAGGCCGGCGATGCATCGCCCTCCACGCCCATCGGCGTGAACCTGCCCAACGCCGACTGGATCCGCGCCAAGCACGGAAGCAAGAGCGTGAGCCTGGGCAACATCACCGATGCCTACGACAAGAGCAGCGGCATGAGCACCCTCGAGGTGTTCTGCCACGATGCCGAGGAGATCGAACTGGCCAAGAAGTACGGTGCCCTGGCCGGCAAGCTGCACACCGCCCTGCACGAGGTGGTGGGCCATGCCAGCGGCCAGCTCGAACCCGGTGTGGCCGGTCCTGACGCCACGCTGAAGAACTACGCCAGCACCCTGGAGGAAGGCCGTGCCGACCTCGTGGCGCTCTACTACCTCATGGACCCCAAGCTGGTCGAGCTCGGTGTAATGCCCAGCCTGGAGGTGGGCAAGGCCGAGTACGACAGCTACATCCGCAACGGCCTCATGGTACAGTTACGCCGGATCAAGCTCGGCAAGGACGTGGAAGAGGCCCACATGCGCAACCGCATGTGGGTGAGCGCCTGGGCCTACGAGAAAGGCAAGGCCGACAGCGTGATCGTGAAGGTGGTGCGCGACGGCGAGACCTACTACGACATCCGCGACTACGACAAGCTGCGCACCCTCTTCGGTGAGCTGCTGCGCGAGGTGCAGCGCATCAAGAGCCAGGGCGACTACGCGGCCGGGAAGAACTTGGTGGAGACCTATGGCGTGAAGGTGGACCAGGCCCTGCATGCCGAGGTGCTGAAGCGTGCCGAACGGATCCAGACCGCGCCGTACGCCGGCTTCATCCAGCCGCAGATGGAAGCGGTGACCGACGCCGACGGCAACATCACCGATGTGCGGATCAGCTATCCCATCGATTTCCTCCAGCAGATGCTGTACTACGGCGAGAAGCACAGCTTCCTCCCGGCCGATCGTTACTGACCACTGTAACCTTGCCGGCAGGGGCCACGTTGAACACCCCGTCAAGTAAGTTCAGAGGTCTATCTGAAGAGTCACGTCGCCCTCGTCCACCCTGGTGGATGGGGGCTTCGTGCTTCCAGAGGGCACGATCACAGGCCCTTGGTGGGGACAGGGCCCGGCCATTTGCCGTGTGAGACCAAGTACTATATTTGCGGCCCCCTGAGCAGGAAACCCTGCTTGCCACCGGAGTGGCGGAATTGGTAGACGCGCACGTTTCAGGGGCGTGTGACCGAAAGGTTGTGCGGGTTCGAGTCCCGCCTCCGGTACAGCAAAGGCCCCGCGCCCAGCGCGGGGCCTTGCTTTATGTGGGTGCGCTACGGGCCAGCCATGGACCAGCGCCTCCCGAGCGATATCAGTGGGGCCGTGAACGCATGTCCCGCTCGTGCAGCAGCTGGCCGCCTTTGGAGAGTTTGCTCCCTCCGTCAAGTAGGAGGATCAACGACGCCAGTCCGATGCCAGCGCTCACGTATACAGGCACCGAGGGGTCGGTTTCCGCGTTGCCGGCCAATGCGTAACAGGCGATCGAACCAAGGATGGCGATGCCAGCGCCAATGGCCACTTCTCTACCGCCTTGAGCGATCAATAAGCCCGGGCTTGGATCGCTTTGGCGCAACTCATCGGCCGCAGGTGGCACGGGAGGCAGCTCGCCACCAGTAAGAACTGCGTCCAAGGCACATCCTGCGGCGACCTGCAATGCGGTTTTTGATGTACGGTCGTTCAACGGCATCACCAGATCCCCTTCGGGCCGATGCACGAGTATCGTGTCCAAGTCGCGTACGCGTAACTGCATCAGGTCGTCCATGCTCATGGGGTGACCGTCCCCATGAGGGGCTGGTAGCTGGATCCGGCGACCTTCGACCACCAGGGTAAGGGCCGTTGCCGGAATGGTCAGCTTCAATGAAGGTCCAGCCAAGGTGCGCACCAGGATCAGGTTCGTGCGCGAGGATGCACCCACCTGTACGGTTTGCAGGATTTCCACGCGCGTGGAGGTGCGGGTAAGGAAAGCGCACTGTGCACCCGCAGTACCATGAAGCACAGTGATCAGGAGAGCGGTGAGGACGGCTTTCATAATGCTAACGTAGCAGCAAGGTGCGTAGGTATGCCCCTCCGAAAGCGGAACGGCCCGGAGGCATGCCCCCGGGCCGTTCCGCTGGATCGCCGTCGATCAGTTGTACCGGATGCGCTGGCCCGGCCGGATCACACTGTTCACGCTGATACCGTTCAGTCGGCACAGGGTGCTTACCGATGTGCCGTAGCGGCGCGAAATGGCCGAGAGCGTATCGCCAGGGCGCACCGTGTGGTACTTGCGGGCCGCCATGCTGGCCTTTGCCGCCGCGATGGAGGCGAAAACGCCCTTGTGCATGTCGAAGGTCTTGGTCTTCAGGGTCCCGTTCTCGATATCGAACACGAGGGTGGGGTCGATCGGCTGGTCCAGGAAACGCACCTCGAAGTGCAGGTGGCTGCCGAAGCTGCGGCCGGTGTTGCCGCCCAGCCCGATGATGTCGCCCGCCTCCACCAGATCGCCCGGTTTCACCTTGCGCTTGCTCAGGTGCGCATACAGGGTTTCCAGCCCGTTGTAGTGGCGGATCACCACCACGTGGCCGAACGATCTGTTGTACTTCGAGATCCGCACCATGCCCGCGAAGGCGGCGGCCACCGGATCGCCCGTGTTCAGCTCCAGGTCCAGGCCGTAGTGCATGCGGCCCTTCCGCGGCCCGAACGGCGAGTTGATGCCGCCGGGGCAGGGGAGCGCATGGTCGCAATCGTCATGGCTCAGGTACAGCTTCAGGGTGTCGTGTGTCAACCGGGACGCCCCGGCATGATCGAAGATCGCCTCGGTGTTCCAGTGGCAATAGATGTCGTAACCGGGAATGAAGGACAGCGAATCGTTCACGTCCCACATCAAACCTGCCGCGCTCGCAGCGTGCAGCACGGTCTCGGCCACTTCATCCCCGGCGGTCAGGTCCGGGTACAGGTCCTCACCTTCGGGCCCCCCGTAGGCAGTGGTGTCGGCTTGGGCGGAGAGTTGCGCGCTCAGGACCATGATGGCCAGCCCGCTTCCCAAGGCTCGCATATTCGGCATGCGGACAAAACTATTCGCATGGTCCGGCCGCACAAGCCTGTGCGCCACGGCTTGTGAACAGGAACGTATGGCAAAACGCGTTCGTGGCCCGAAATCCCGCATTGAGGGGGCTTTACGTGCGATCGATGGAGCCGGTTAAAAGACGTTAATGGGTCGAAAGGGGCCGCGATCGGAACACTTTTGTTCCACTGGAGCGTTGAAGTCACGGAAGGGATCGAGGCATGGAACACACCCCGGAGGAGAAACCCGCACCCCGCGTGCGCTGGTCCGAGATCAGCGACCGCTTCGCCCATGCGGTGATCACCTACCTGGTGAGCCTGCTCCTCACGATACCCCTGCTCATCATCCTGCTGCCCTTCGTACCCGCCCTTGAACTGCCTTGGTCCGGCGGTGTGCGTGTGGACCACATCCTCACCTTCGTCCTGATCTTCGCCGCCTTCGTCGTCATCGTACGTCGGCTGCGCTTGCTGGTGTACATGGCCTTGGTGATCGGCATCCTCGTGGTGGCTGTCACCAGCATGCTGGGCACCTTCACCTTCGGCGATGCCTACGAGAGTTATGCCTCGCTGCTGCGGTCGCTGCGCGATACCACCCTGGGTACGCCCTTGGCCGCCAAGAAGCTGAGCCCCTTCCACGATGCGGAGAAGCTCCGGCACTTGGTGCTCAATGCCGATCCTTCCGTGCGCAAGGCCGCCGTGAAGATGGCCACGGCCAACTTCACCGACCTGCCCACCCGTAACGATGAACATGTGCTCGTGCAGTCGTTCTCCATCTTCAAGGAGATCAACCACAACTGGAAGTACGTGTCGGACATGAAGGGTGGCGAGTACTTTGCGCCGCCCGACGAGAGCCTGGAGCTGATGGCCGGCGATTGCGACGACCATGCCGTGCTGATGGCGGCCTGCATCAAGGCGATCGGCGGTGAGGTGCGCCTGATCCGCACCGAGGGCCATGTGTACCCCGAGATGAAGGTGGGCGATGACGCCCGCATGGAACGTGCGGCCTACCTGATCCGCAAGGTGCTCTTCCCGAAGGAGGTGGGCGATGCCCCGTTGTACCACCACACCGATGCCGACGGCCAGCATTGGATCAATCTCGACTATACGCGTCGTTACCCGGGCGGCGAATTGATGAGCGAGCGGATCGTGGGCGTGCTGGAACTGTGACGGGCGAGCGGCGCTGGCATGGTGCCGTTGGATACCTTCGCTCGGCCTCCATGAAGCGACTTGTACATCCTGCCGAGCTGGCCAAGGCGAGCCAGATGCGCCCGGGCGACCCGCGCATCGCGCTGCTCACCGAGGTGAGCGGACTGAAACGCCTGGAGCGTTTCTACAACGGGATCGAGGACCTGCACGATCTGGAGTTCGCCGCGGCGGTCTTCCGCCATCTGGAACTGGAGATCGACATCGCGCCGGAGGACCTGGCGAACATCCCGAAGGAAGGCGGGCTGGTGTTCGTGGCGAACCACCCCTACGGGGCGATCGACGGTCTCGCCTTGGTGAACGTGCTCGGCCAGGTCCGTGGCGACCTCAAGGTGATGGCCAACTTCCTGCTGCAACAACTGGCCCCGCTCAAGGACCGCTTCATCGGCGTGAACCCGTTCGAGCAATTGCGCTCGCTCAGCAGCTTCCAAGGCATGCGCCAGGCCATGGCCCATGTGAAGGAAGGGGGCGCCCTGGCCGTGTTCCCCGCGGGCGAGGTGAGCAGCTGGCGCACCGAGCTGAAGGCCGTGGCCGATCCACGGTGGAAGACACCCGTGATCAAGATGACCCAGCACCTGGGTGTGCCCGTGGTGCCCGTCTGGTTCGATGGCGCCAACAGCGTGCTGTTCCAGATGCTGGGCCTGATCAACCCCAACCTGCGCACCATCGCCCTTCCTTCCGAAATGCTCCGGATGCGGGGGAAGGTCCTGCGCATGCGCATCGGCAAGCCCATCCCCACCGCCGACCTGCAGAACTTCTCGTCCGCCGAACAGCTCACCCGATTCCTCCGGGCCAAGACCTATGCCTTGGGCAGTGGCCTGCAGGTGAAACGCGAGTTCTTCAACCCGCTCCGCTTCCCCCAACGCGCGGTCGACATCGTGCCGCCCGTACCGCCGGAGGTGCTGGAGCAGGAGATCGTCGGCCTCGACGACCTGAAGCTCAACAGTCAGGGCGATTTCGACCTCTACCTCGCGATCAGCCACCGCATCCCCAACGTCCTGCGCGAGATCGGCCGCATGCGCGAGGTCACCTTCCGCAAGGTGGGCGAGGGCACCAACAAGGCGATCGACCTCGACGAGTTCGACATCTACTACGACCACCTGTTCCTGTGGGACCGTGCGAAGCGGCGCGTCGTGGGCGCCTACCGCGTGGGCGATGGCCGCCGGATCATGGCGCGCTACGGCAAACGTGGCTTCTACACCACCACCTTGTTCAAGATGGACCGGCCCATGGAGCGCGTGCTGCGGCGCTGTTTCGAACTGGGCCGTTCGTTCGTCGCCGAGGAGTACCAGCGCCAGCGGCTTCCGCTGTTCATGCTCTGGCGCGGCCTGCTGCTGCACATCACCGCCAATCCCGAGCAGAAGTACCTGATCGGGCCGGTGAGCATCAGTGCGTCGTACAGTCCGTTCTCGCGCAGGCTCATCATGGAATTCGTCAAGCAGCACCACTACGACGAAGGCCTGTCCATGTACGTGCGTCCGCGGCACCGCTTCCGCATCAAGCCCGACAAGGTGGACAGTGAGGCGCTGGTGCAGGCGTCCATGGCCGACCTCAAGCGCATGGACCGGCTGATCGCCGAGGTGGATCCCCACGAGACCGCCATGCCCGTACTGCTGAAGAAGTACCTGCTGCTCAACGCCAAGATCATCGGTTTCAACCGCGACCCGCGCTTCAACGATGCGCTCGATGGTCTCATGGTGCTCGACCTCACCAAGTTGCCCGAACGCACCATCGAGGACCTGCGCAAAGGCATGGAGGCCTGACTTTCGGCAGTTCGTTCCCGTTCCGGATGCCGGACCTTTGTACCATGTCCACGCCCGTTACCGTGGTGTTGGGGGCCAGCACCAACCCTGCCCGTTACGCCTACATCGCCATTTCCCGCCTGCGGGCGCATGGCCTCCCGGTGGTGGCCATCGGCCGCGATCATGGCATGGTGGGCGATGTGCCCATCCGGACCGACCTGCCAGTCGGTACACCGGTGCACACGGTCACGCTCTACCTCAACTCCCGCAACCAGGCCCAGTGGGAGGAGCGCATCCTGGCCTGGCGACCCGCGCGGATCATTTTCAACCCCGGCGCGGAGAACGAGGGGCTTGCGTCCCGTGCCCGTGCTGCGGGGATCGAGGTGCTCGAAGCCTGCACTTTGGTCATGCTGTCCACCGGGCAGTACTGATCCGGTCACAACGAAAAAAGCCCCCGGACAGGGGGCTTTTTCGTTGCCTTGTTGGGTGGTACGCTTACCGGCCCACCACCAGCTTCTGGGTGCTGGTGCCGTATTCGTTCGATGCGCGCAGCAGGTACAGGCCCTCGGCCATGCCCAGCTCGGCGGCGCTGATCGTGATGCCCAGCCCACCGACGGGAGCCTGCACCGTGCGGTACACCTCGGCGCCGCGCAGGTCGGTGATGATCAGCGTGGTGGCCACGCGGTCCATGCCGTACGCCTGGACCGTGAACTGGTCGTTCGACGGGTTGGGGAACACGTTCAGCGGGTTGTCGGCCGTCATGTCCTCGATGCCCACCGAACCGCTGATGTTGATGTCGTCGATGAAGAGGTGGTTCGAGAAGTGGCTGCTGATGAAGCGGAAGCGGAAGCGCGTGTTCGGGGTGAGCATCGCGCTGGGGATGTTGAAGCTGCGCTGCACCCAGTTGCCCGGGCCGCCCGAGGTAAGCGTACCGTTGGTGAGCAACTGCGGTGCGGTGATCGAACCGCGCACCTGCCAGGTGGCCCCGCAGTTGTTGGAGGAGTACACCTCCAAGCGCTCGGTCAGCGTGTCGAGGTTGTTGGTGTTGGCCGAGTACGAGTACCAGAAGCTGATCTGCGCGTTCAGCATCTGGCTCAGATCGAAGTTCGGCGTGATCAGCTCATCGTAGTCCATGTCGTTCGTGGGGTTCACGAAATCGAGCGGGTTGCGCGCGCCGCTGTTCAGCCAGGCGCACTGGTTGCCCGTGTGGCCACCGCCCACGTACTTCGAGAAGTGCGTCACATCGCCCTCGGGGCCGTAGCTCATGTTGAAGTAGGGCCAGATGGCCTCGGGCGCTTCGAAGCTCTCGTGGTATTGGCCGCCCACGACCACATCGGGCTGGCCGATCAATACGGCGTACTCGTTGGTCTTCGTGTCGGAACCGTGGTCGTTGCTCACCGTCAGGGTCACCGTCTTCCAGCCGCCCGAGGTGAAGCGCACCGTCGGGTTCCGTTCAGTCGACGTTGCGGGCACGCCATCCTGGAAGGTCCACTGCCAGCTGGTGGGGAAGGCGCGGCTCGAGTTGTCCACGAAACGCACGTCCGTGTTCACGCATGCGGTGGGCGAGAAGGGGATGGCGGGGTTGCTCAGGTTGCCCACCACGGCATAGAAATCGGCCAAGGGGCTGCAGACACCTTCATGTCCTTCGGCCACCCCGGTCAGGATCAGGTTCTCTTCGGTCCACAGGTTGTTGCGTTCCGAGATCGCGGCGTTCAGCATGGCGTGCATCTGGCCCACCTGTCCCAGGGTGTACATGTGGGCGTAGGAGCAGTAGGAGTAGTCCATGTAGTTCTCCACGTTCTCCACCGTGCCCGAAACACCGTTCACGGTCACGTCATCAAGCTCGAAGGTACCGCTGGCGTCCTCGGCGTTCCAGCCATAGAAGCGGAAGGTGATCGGGCTGCTCACGTTGTTGTAGGAGTCGTTCACCGGCAGGGTCACGGTCACCGTCACTTCACCGGCCTCGTCGTTGTTGAAGAACACCACGTTGCCCGATTGCACCGACACGGCGGGATCGTTCACGGTCACCGCTAGGTTGGAGCTGAAGTTGCCCACGTTGGACCGCACGGCGAAGGTGCGGATGCCGGTGGCGTTGCGGGCCACTTTGAACACCAGGCTCGATGCGGTGGCCAAGTGCGTCACGGCGGGGGTCAGCGTGAACTGGTAGTACTTGCCCGTGGGGACATTGGGGTCGAGGTTGGCGTAGTCCGTTTCACCATCGGCGGCCCCGGTGTTCCAGTCGGTGAAGGCGAAACGGCCCGACGCGGCCGAGTTGGCGGAAACGCCCACGGCCGTGAAGGGGGCGAACTCCGTGCGCAGGGCCCCGGTGAGCGTGTCCAGTGCGCTCGGCACAGGCGTGGGGTCGGTGGTGCCACTGGAGGTGGTCACATTGTTGAAACCGTACACCACGTCCACGAAGGGCTGACGGTCGCACTGGGCCCGGTTCTTCACCTCGGGGCAATGGTTCCAGCCCTTGGTGATCGGCGTGTCATGGATGCCATCGTCGCCACAGACCAGCATCGGGTCATTGTTGCCGCCCCACACGTGGGGGATGCTCAGGTAGTGGCCCACTTCGTGGGTGAGCGCACGCGACGAGCCCGGGTTCGACGTTCCGATGCTGCCCGTGTAGCTGTGCAGGATCATGATGCCATCGGCCGCGCTGGGAGCACCCGTGAAGTAACCGGCGGCGCTGCTGAGGGCGCCCATGGTGCGGTTCACCCAGATGTTCAGGTACATGCGGCGCGGCCAGGGATTGAACTTCGAGTTGGCCCCGCCCCAAAGGGTCTGGCTGGTGCGGATGCGCTCGATCCCGTTGGTGCAGTTGCCCAAGGGGTCCTTCGTGGCCAGCTTGAAGCTGATGCGAGCGTTGCCGATGATGTCGCGGAAGGCCGGATGCACGATCGTGTCCGAGTTCAGCTTGTTGAAGTCCTCGTTCAGGATCCGCATCGCGTCGAGGATCTGCTCGTTGGAGATGTTCTCCGCTCCGTTCATGTGCAGTACATGGAACACCACCGGGATCACGTAGCTGCCGTCGCCGCCACGTTCAGCGTTGCCCGATGCGAGGATCTCCCGGATCTCGTTCTGCAGCGCATGGTAATGGGTGGCGTAGGCGGGGTCCGACATCAGCCGTTCGTGCTCATGGTCGGTGCCGCAGGAGAAGGGCACTTCCTGGCCCAACGTGGACAGGGACAATGAGCAGGCCGCAAGTCCAAGTAGAACGTGTTTCATGGGGGTCCTTTTCGTGGAAGTAAGGGGTAAGCGTGTCAACAAGTGCGGGCCTAAAGTAAGCAGCCGTGGCGACAGGTGGGCGCGTGGTGACGGACGGCTGTGGGAGGGGTGATCCTTGCGGGGTGTACGTGCCGCATCGCCCAGGGAACGGTCGGGCCCAAGTCATTGGGACGCATGTGGTTGAGCGACAGGTGTTCGCGGCCGGGACGAGGCGTCCATCACCGGAGGTGTGGGTGTCGTGATCGGAGGTGACATATCAGTGGACCAGGAGTTTTTGGGTGATCACGGCTGCGGGACGCTGCACGCGAACGATGTACATGCCAGCGGCCAGGCCGATCGCCTCGGTGTCCAGTTCCACCCGGCCACTTCGGAAGCATGCAAGTCGGCAGGTCGGATCGATATCGCCTTGGTGTGGCTGCGCATGCCCGAACGCCATGGGTACGAAAAGGAGCATGGGTTACTGGAACACCTGGCCGATCCGGACGATCCCTCCGACATGGAGATCGCCGACCGCATGGGCCGCAGCCTCAACACGATCCACAAGGTCGTTGGCGGTGGCGAAGTGGCCGCAGCCGATGAACCCCCTGTGGGCGAAAGTGGGGAGGGTGGGGCGCCCGACCTATTCCTCAAAACCTCCACGCCAGCGGTCCAGCGCGTCGAGGATGATGTGGCAGGCCTGGCGTACCTCGTCCTCGGTGATCGTCAGCGGCGGTGCGATGCGGAAGGCGGTGGGGCAACTCAGGAACCAGAAGCCGAGCACGCCCTGGTCCAGGCAGTGGTGCACCACGCGTTGCACGCGGTCGGCGTCGCCCAGGTCCACGGCGAGCATCAGGCCCTCGCCGCGCACCTCCACGATGGCCGGGTGGCGCAGCAGTTCCTTGAAGAGCCGGCCCATGCGGGCGGCATTGGCGGGCAGGTCCTCGGCGATCAGTACCTCCAAGGCGGCCAAGCCGGCGGCGCAGGGCAGGGGGTGTCCACCGAAGGTGGTGATGTGGCCCAGCACCGGGTCGTGTGTGAGCAGGTGCATGTGCTCGCGCGAGGAAACGAAGGCGCCCATGGGCACGCCGCCGCCCAGCGCTTTGCCCAGCACCAGGATGTCGGGCACCACATCGAAGTGCATGAAGGCGAACAATTCGCCCGTGCGCCCGAAGCCGGTCTGCACCTCGTCGAACACCAGCATGGCGCCAACTTCGGTGCATCGCGCGCGCAGGGCCTGCAACCACGCGGCGTCGGGTACGCGCACGCCGGCGTCGCCCTGGATGGTCTCCACCACCACGGCGGCAGTGCGCTCGTCGATGCGCTCGAGCTCGGCCGGGTCGTTGAAGGTGATGAAGTCCACGTCGGGCAGCAGCGGCCGGTTGCGGTAGCGCTTCTCCTCGTTGCCGGTGATGCTGAGCGAGCCGTGGGTGCTGCCATGGTAACTCTTGTGGCAGGCCACGAGCCGCGTGCGCCCGGTGATGCGCTTGGCCAGCTTCAGGGCGGCCTCGTTGGCCTCGGTGCCGCTGTTCACGAAGTAGGTGCAGTCGAGCTGCGGCGGCAGCACGGAAGCCAGCCGCTCGGCAAAGCGCACCTGGGGCTCCTGGATGAACTCGCCGTAGGGGATCACATGCAGGTAGCGTTCCGCCTGCGCCTTGATCGCGGCGATCACCTCGGGCCGACCATGGCCCACGTTGTTCACGGCCAGCCCGGCCACCAGGTCGAGGTAGCGGCGGCCGTCGCGGGTGATCAGGTGGCAGCCTTGGGCGCCCGTGATGTCGAGCGCGATGGGGTACGGGCTGGTCTGTGCGAGGTGGCGGTGGAAGGCGTCGTGGAGCTGCATGCGTGACCCGCCCAAGGCCTGCTGGCCATGGGCATGCAAAGGTGCGTCATGCTCAACGCCGGGCGATCGCGCGCCGTGCGGCCGCCACGATGTCGGGCGTGTCCAGACCGTACTTCTTCAGCAGTTGGTCGGGCGTGCCGCTCTCGCCGAAGCTGTCGTTCACGGCCACGAACTCCTGCGGGGTGGGCAGGTGGGTGGTCAGCACCTGGGCCACGGCATCACCCAGACCACCGTACCGGTTGTGCTCCTCGCAGGTCACCACGCAGCCGGTCTTGCGCGCGGAGGCCAGCACGGCCTCGTTGTCGAGCGGCTTGATGGTGTGCACGTTGATCACCTCGGCCTTGATGCCCTCCTTGGCCAGCTCCTCGGCGGCTTGCAGGGCGCGCCACACCAGGTGACCGCAGGCCATGATGCTCACGTCGCTGCCTTCGACCAGCACTTGGGCCTTGCCGATCTCGAAGGGCATGTCGGCCGGGATGAACACGGGCCACTTCGGGCGACCGAAGCGGAGGTACACGGGACCTTCATGCGCGGCGATGGCGATGGTGGCTTGTTTGGTCTGAGTGAAGTCACAGGGCACGATCACGGTCATGCCGGGCAGCATGCGCATCAGGCCGATGTCCTCCAGGATCTGGTGTGTGGCGCCGTCCTCGCCGAGGGTGAGGCCCGCGTGGCTGGCGCAGATCTTCACGTTCTTGCCGGCGTAGGCGATGCTCTGGCGGATCTGATCGTACACCCGGCCGGTGCTGAAGTTGGCGAAGGTGCCCGTGAAGGGGATCTTGCCACCGATGGTGAGCCCTGCGGCCACGCCCATCATGTTGGCTTCGGCCACGCCCACTTGGAAGAAACGGTCTGGGAAATCCTTCTTGAAGGCGTCCATCTTCAACGAGCCAGTGAGATCGGCGCAGAGCGCCACCACGTTCGGGTTGGTCTTGCCGAGCTCGTGCAGGCCGGCCCCGAAGCCGCTGCGGGTGTCCTTCTGGTCAAGGATGGGGTAGTGCATGGGGGGCGAAGTTCGAGGTTGGTAGTTGGCTGTTGTCAGGGGGAAGGGGCGTCATGACGCGCCCGTACATGGATCAGCGATGGGCAGTGGGGTACATTCGCCATACTCCATCAAAACGTCACCGTCGTGCTGCGTCCGCTTTCGATCACCACGTCCTTGGTGATGGAGAATTCGGTGCGACGCGCGCTTCCGCTGCGATAGATCACTTGGTAGTTGCCGGGTTGCAAACGGTATTGCCAGCGTGATGCGGCGGGGTCGAGGTCGGCCACCCAGGTCAGTTTGTCGCCCTCTTTCTGGAAGATCGATCCCGGTCCGGGACGTGCGGGCTGGACGTTGAGCACGCCCGGACGCGGTATCGCCACATCGGTGGTGCGACCCTGTTCGATCCGCACATCGGGAATGAGCGTGCGCGGCAGGGTGAGCACTTCCAGATCGTAGGTGCCGGTGCGGTAACGCTGCGTGGTACCCATTTCCTGGGCGTGCAGGGTGATCATCTCGCCCTTGCGGCGCACGATGCACATGATCGTATGGGCGTCGGGTGGACCGCTGCCCACCTTGAGGTGCAGGGTGCCCATGCCGGCATCGACCGCGATGATGTTGTGCATGCCCGGCCGCACCTTCACATCCTCGCGCACCGAGGGCGGCAGGGTGTGGGCCACCACCTTGTAGGTGTACACCGGGTCGATCAGCAGGGTGTCGGGGATGCCGCGATCGTTCAGCGTGTGCATGAAATGGTAGCGCGCCGCGCCGGTGCGCTGGTCGTAAAAGGTCACTGCCACGTCGGTCTCCGTGGGCTTGCCGTCCTCGGTCATCAGGCTCACCTGGGCCGTGGTGGTGTTCAGCGCCTGGGTCACCACCACCTGCAGCACGTGCTCGAAGAGCTCGGGCGTGCTGGCATCGAAGTAGTTGCCCACGCATTGCAGGTTGTACCGGTCGTTGTCCGTAAGGCCCACACCGATCACGAAGGGTTTGAGCACGATGCCCCTGGCCTGCAGGGCGCGGCTCACGGCGCAGGGGTCCTCGTCGCACGCCTCGATGCCGTCGGTGATCAGGATGATCACGTTGCGCACCGTGCGCTTGTCGTTCCGGTCCACGGGCGGGAAGTCGGTGGCGGCCTTCTCCAGCGAACGCGCGATCGGGGTGGTGCCCAGACAGCGCACCTGCTGCAACGTGGCGCGCATGGCGGGGATGCTGTTGGTGCTGAAGGGCACTTCGAGCCGCGTGTCGTCGCAGTCCTGCTTGCCGGGTTGTATGTGCGTTTGGTGGCCGTAGAGGCGCAGCGCCAGTTCCAGGTCGGGCTGTCCCTCCAGTTCCTTCAACGACTTGAGCAGCAGCTCGCGGGCGGTGGCGATCTTGGGCTTGTCGCCCCAGAAGGCGTTCATGCTGTTGCTCGCGTCCATCACGAAGAGCATGCGCGTGAGGGGAGGCTGCACGGACCTGTCCTGTGCCCGGAGCGCGGGGAAGGCGAGCAGCAGCAGCAGGGGGAGGAGATGGCGACGCATCATCCTTCCAACGGAGAAAAGCGTGCCGTACGTGCCCGAGGCGGGGGGGGCGGGCCCTGCCGCGATCGTGCCTGTGCGCCCTGGGCCTCCGCGACGCATCTCAATAATCGCCCAGCGTTTCCTCCAACTGCGCCAAGGCGCGCTCCAACTGCGCGTCGTTGGGAGCGATCCCGTGCCATTCGTGGCTGCCCATCATGAAGTCGACGCCCTGGCCCATTTCGGTGCGCATCAGTACCACCACGGGGCGGCCTTTGCCGGTGCGGGTCCTGGCCTCGGCCATCGTATCCACCACGGCGGCCATGGCATTGCCGTTCATTTCGAGAACCTCCCAACCGAAGGCCTCCCATTTGGCGCGCAGGTCGCCCAAGGGCATCACATCCTCCACGTCGCCGTCGATCTGGCGCCCGTTCCAGTCGACCGTGGCGATCAGGTTGTCCACCTTCCTGCCGACGGCGAACATGGCCGCTTCCCAGATTTGGCCTTCCTGCAGCTCGCCGTCGCCGTGCAGGCAGTACACCAGGTGGTCGTCGCCGTTCAGCTTCTTGGCCAGTGCGGCACCGATGGCCACGCTGAGGCCCTGTCCCAACGAGCCGCTGGCCATGCGCACGCCGGGCAGGCCCTCGTGGGTGGTGGGGTGGCCCTGCAGGCGGCTGTCGATCCGGCGGAAGGTGCGCAACTCTTCCAAGGGGAAGTAGCCACTGCGGGCCAGCACGCTGTACCATACCGGACTGATGTGGCCGTTGCTCAGGAAGAAGAGGTCCTGGCCATGGCCGTCCATGTCCCAGCGCTTGGGGTCGTGGCGCAACACGTGGAAGTATAGCGCGGTGAGGAGGTCGGCGCAGCCCAGAGAGCCGCCTGGGTGACCGCTTTGCACGGCGTGCACCTGGCGCACGATGTCGCGCCGTACCTGGGTGGCGATACGTTCGAGCTGCTTGATGTCGGCCATGGTGGGGGATGCCGCAGGGGCGGATGCGGTCATGGAAGGATGCCCCGATCGTCCGGGGCCGCCGCGAAGGTAGCCGGGGGGCTCCGGAGGGGCCGTGGATCGTGGAAAACTGCTGAAAAGTGCGTCCGGCCGCCCGTCAGTAGGGAAGCCCGAAGCGGCGGTAGATGAAGCCCATGAGCCAGGCCGGACCGATCATCAGGAATTGCAGGTCCTTCAAGAAGCTGGGCTTTTTGCCTTCGACCTTGTGGCCGTAGAACTGACCGATCCAGGCCAGCACGAACAGCGTGAGGGCGATGGCCCACAACGGCCACGGGGCGTACAGGTCCACCATGTGGCAGAGCCACAGGCAGAAGGCGCTCCACAGCAGCATGCCGATGGCGATGGGCAGCGATATGCGGAGGTAGAACAGGATGGTGAGCACCATGGCGGTGAGCGCCCAAACGTGCGGCACGGGGATGAATGCCGGTGCGGGGATGCTCCAGAGCAGGGCCACCACGCAGAAGTAGATGGTGGGCACGCACACCCAATGGATGGCCTTGTTGGTGGGGTGCTGGTGGCTCTCACCGTACTCGTCGAACCATTGTTGCATCGTCCGGGCCATGGTCACAGGTAGCGTTGTTCGATGATGCGGAGGTGGTGCGCGGCGTGTCCGGCGGCGATCCAGCCGAGGGCATGCACGGTGACGGGCCGGTCGCTGGCGATGCCCCGGCGGGCGAGCATCGCCGGGGTGAAGCTGCGGTACAGGGCGATGAGGCTCGCGCGTACGGTGGCGGCCTCCTCCAGCAGGTCGCTCATGCTGCGGCGCCACGACTCGGAGGCCGGAACGTAGTCGTCCTGCTCGAAACCCGGCAGCGGTGTGGCGTCATTGCGGGCGAAACGCAGCGCGCGGTACGCGAACACGCGCTCGCTGTCGATCACGTGCTGCACCACTTCCTTGATGGTCCATTTGCCCGGTGCGTAACGATGATCGCCGGGCGCGGGATCGATCCCCGCCAGGCTGCTGAAGCCAGCATCTGGATGTGTCAGGCTTTCGAGGAGGGTGGTGCCGGGAGCGGCCTCCACGTAGCCGTGGTAGTGGCTTGGCAGGTCGTCGGGCCTGGGCCGCTCGAGGGAGATCATGGGGAAAATATACGGAGCGATCCGGCTCAGTGCAGGTCGTTCCACCAGGTCTGCGGCAGCGCGGCGATCTCCTTGGCCATCTGGAACACGCCGTAGTAGTTCGTCCACCACGTCCATCGTTTGCACCATGGGTCGTGCAGTGCGATGATGCCCACGGCCTCCTGCCCCCCGTATGCCTTGCGGTAGCTCTTCCACGTGCGACGCGCGTGCACGGCGAGCGTGGCCACGTCGAATGCGCCGATCCCGTGCGCGCGTGCGTAGGCCACCAACGTACGGGCGGAGGAGGAGGTGCGGCCGCCGGTGCCCACCTTCCACGTGGGGACCGCCGTGATCAGGCTGTCGGGTACGCCGAGGTCGATCAGTCGGATGCGGGCGTCCTCGGCATGGGTGCGCGGACCGGGCATCGTGCGGCCGTCGGTGCGGCGGATGGTGATCATGGTCGCGCTTTCGTGGGCGTCGACACCGTCGGCGTGCAGGGCCTTGATGAAGCCGATGGGCGCATGGTCCGCCGGTGGGGCATCGGACCATGCAGTGAGGCGGAAGCCGCGTCGGGCACGGCCGGTGAGGTCCACCACGTGCGTCGTGGTCCATCGCCCCACCACGGTGGTCAACAGCGTGTCTCCGTCGGCGGTCAGGCACCAGTGTGCACCGGGCAGTCCACCGAGCGCGACCTCCAAGCGTTCCGCGGCATGGTCGAGGTCGACCTCGATCGCTTCGTGGTGGCGAAGGAAGTACGAGAACGGCCGGACCGTGCCCGTGACGTAGAGGTGCTCGTACCCGCCGTGGCGAAAGAGCTCCGCGGTCTCGCGCAACCCCTCGTGGTGCATCCATCCTTCGGCCACCAGCACCCTGCCACCGCTGGGTCGCGTCACGGCGAAGTAGGGGTGTGCGAAGAGCAGGATGAAGACAAAGCCTGCCAGCAGCGACCACAGGATCTTGCGCCGGAGCCTCATGCGTCCAGATGGTCGGTCAACGCCTCCTTCAGTTCGAGCAGTTCGGCACGGGCCTTCCGGTCGCCGGTCACGATGCATTGCAGGGCACCGGCCTCGCAGGTGCTCACGGCCTCGTCGATGCGGCCCAGGTCGGCGAGCATCAAGGCCAGTTGGTAGTAGCAGGCGATGTACTTGGGATCCTCGGCCAGCAGGCCTTCCAGCCCCGCGATCGCCTCGTCCATCCGGCCCAGCCGCTTCAGTTCCAGCGCGATCGCGTAGCGCAGGAAACGGTCGCCGGGCTCTTCGGCCAGCATGGCTTCCAATTGGGAAAGGCGGTCGCTCATGCCCGTGTCGTGTGGGTGGTCTCGGGATCGGCGATCATCCCTCCGTGGCACGTTCGTTCAGCCATTCGGCACTGAAGCTCTCCTTCGTGCCGATGCGGACCAGGTGTCCCGCGTCCATCTCCGCGATCCGGTCGGCCACGTGCAGGGCATCGTCGCGGTCGTGCGTTACGATGATGGCCGCCGTGTTGTGCGCACGCAGGATCCGCAGCACCTCGGCACGCACCTGTTGGCGTGTGCGGTGGTCCAGGTCGCTGAAGGGTTCGTCCATCAGCATCAATGCGGGGCGCCGCACCAACGAGCGCGCGATGGCCACGCGTTGCTGCTGCCCGCCGGAGAGTTGGTGCGGATAGCGGTCGCCGAGCCCTTCCAAGCCCACGCTCGCCAGTTCCTGCGCCACGCGTTCCCTGCGTTCGGCCTTCGGCAGATGGGCCAGCCCGAAGGCGACGTTCCGCGCCACGGTGAGGTGGGGGAACAGGGCAAGGCCTTGGAACACGAAGCCCACCGGCCGTTCCTCGGGGGGCACGAAGTCGTCGGGGCCGCTCAGGGTGCGGCCTTGCAGGGCGATGCGACCTTGCGAGGGACGCACCAGGCCGGCGATCAAGCGCAGCAGGGTGGTCTTGCCGCAGCCGCTGGCGCCCACGATCACGAGCACCTCGCCCGGGGCCATGGCCAGCGCCACGTTGTGCAGGATGGTGCGCTCGCCGTACGAGAAGCCCAGGTCATGGATGTCCAGCAGTGCCGACATGCGGAGGGCGAAAATACGGGCGGGGCACGCGCCGGCTTTGGATCGCGGCCTTCATCTTTGCCGGGCATGAAGGTCTTCAAGTTCGGTGGCGCCAGTGTGAAGGATGCGGACGGTGTGCGCAACGTGGCCCGCGTGCTGTCGCGCTTCCCTGCGGACGACCTGCTGATCGTGGTGAGTGCCATGGGCAAGACCACGAACATGCTGGAGGAAGTGCTGCGTGCGTGGCTGGTCGGCGAGGATACCACCCCGCTCGTCGACACGTTGGAAACGCGGCACCGTTCCGTGCTTGAGGAGGTCGCGCCAGGCGATGCCGCCGCCGCCGCCAAGCTCGCCGCTTCGTTCACCGGACTGCGCGCCATGCTGGCCACGCCGGCCAATGGGGAGCGCGACATGCACTATGATCAGGTGGTGTCGCAGGGCGAGCTGTGGAGCACCATGGTGGTGAGCGCCTTCCTGCATGCCAGCGGCATCGCCCATACGTGGACGGATGCCCGCGATGTGGTGCGGACCGATGCCCGTCACCGCGCCGCCAAGGTGGATTGGGAGGCCTCGGAGAAGGCGGCGTCCGCTCTGCGTGCGCTTTTCGCGAACCCACCGACCCGCATCGTCACACAAGGCTTCATCGGCGCCACACCCGAAAGCCTCACCACCACGCTCGGGCGCGAAGGGTCCGATTTCAGCGCCGCGATCTTCGCCTACCTGCTCGATGCCGAAAGCGTCACGATCTGGAAGGACGTGCCCGGCATGTTCAACGCCGATCCGCATCGCTTCCCCGACACGAAGTTGCTTGCGCACATCAGCTACAAGGAGGCGATCGAGCTCAGCTACTTCGGTGCCAGCGTGATCCATCCGCGCACGCTGCAACCGCTGCAACGCAAGGGCATCCCCCTGTACGTGCGCTCATTCGTCGACCTCGACGCGCCGGGCAGCACCATCGATGCGCGCAGCGACAGCGACTCGTTGGTCCCCTCGTTCATCCTGAAGCCGGACCAGCTGCTCGTGAGCATGACCCCGCGCGACCTGAGCTTCGTGGTGGAGGAGAACCTCAGCGACATCTTCGGGATGTTCGCCCGGCGCGGCGTGCGCATCAACCTGATGCAGAACAGCGCACTGGCCTTCACCGTGTGCATCGACAACGACGACCGCGTGAAGCCACTCGTGATGGACCTCCGCCACGATTACGAGGTGTTGTGGAACGAAGGCGTGGACCTGCTCACGGTGCGACATCCCGACGAGGCCACATTGGAACGGCTCACTGAGGGCCGCGAAGTGCTGGTGGAGCAGCGCAGCCGCGTCACGGCGCGCTACGTGCTGCGTTGATCGTCGCGCTACTCGCGCCCGTCCAGCAATGCGATCACCCGGTCCGGGTAGTCGCTGATGATGCCGTCCACGCCAAGGTCGAGCATGCGACGGATGTCGACCGGCTCGTTCACCGTCCACACCACCAGCTCGATCCCACGCTGCCGCAGACTGTCGAGCATGGCCTCATCGGCCAGGCTGAAGTGGGGGCTGTAGATCGCGGGCGTGAAGCTCAGTCGTGCCAGATCCGCATCAAGCCCCCGACTCTCCTCGATCAACAGGGCGAGCGTGAGGTCCGAGCGTTCGGCATGGGCGGCCTCGAGGATCGCAGGGTCGAAGGATTGCAGGATGGTGCGATCGGCGATGCCCAGCGCGTCGAGCTCGGCGATCACGGCCTGCACGTACGGGCCCGGCTGGGGCTGGTAGGTGCCGTACCAGGCCGGATCGCTCTTGATCTCCACGTTGTAGGTGGGGTTGGGCATGCCTGTGAGCAGCGCGTGCTCCTCCACGGTCTCCACCACTTCGCGCAGGGTGGGCTTGTGCGCGTGCCGGTCGTCCTGCTCGGGGAAGTCGGGATGGGGGAGGCTGCCGCAGTCGTGGGCCTGCACCTCGGCCAGGGTCATGGCGTGGATGTTCAGCGCCCGCCCCTGTTCGGGTGTCATTTCATCGCCTTCGGCGGAAAGGCAGATCGTGCTGTTCATCCACGGTTCGTGCGACACGAGCACATGTCCGTCGCCGGTGATCACCACGTCCAGTTCGAGCGCATCGCAGCCCAGGTCCACCGCCTTCAGGAAGGCGGGGATGCTGTTCTCGGGCAACAGCCCCCGGCAGCCGCGGTGGCCGTGGACATCGGGGTGCAGGTTCTTCTTGTGCATGCAGGAGGTGAGGGAAAGGATGGCCGCGAGGACCGTGGCGGTGCGGAACGGCGCTGAAGGGGTCATGCGGGGAATGTGGCGATGATCTTCCGCGCCAGTACTTCGGCCATGCGTTGCTTGCCTTCGTGCGTCACGCCCGCGATGTGCGGGGTGAGCAGCACGCGGGGATGGCCGAACAGGCGCTGCTGCACGGCCGGTTCGATCGTGGGGTCGAGGCCGCTCAGGTCGGGGCGTTCGAACTCCAGCACATCGAGGCCCGCCGCGATCACGCGTCCCTGGTCGATGGCATCGAGCAGGGCGGCCGTGTGCACAACGCCACCGCGCGAGGTGTTCAGGAACCACACCGGGCGGCCCAGGCGCAGGAAGAAGTCGCGGTCGGCGAAATGGTGTGTCTCGTCATTGAGGGGCAGGTGCAGACTGATCACGTCGCTTTCGCGGAGCACCTGGTCCAATGGCGCCTCGTCGAGCCCGGCCCGTGCGAAGCCGCTGCGGTACTTGTCGTGGGCCAGCACGCGCACCCCGAAGCCGCGCAGCTTGTCGGAGAAGGCGCTGCCCATGTGGCCGTGGCCGATGATGCCCACGGTCTTGCCGCGCAGGTCGGTGCCGCGGTTCTCCTCGCGCAGCCACAGGCCCGCGTGCACCTGGGCGTTGGCCGGCACCAGCTTCTTCATCAATGCCAGCAGCAGCAATACACAGGTCTCGCCCACGCCGTCGCGGTTGCCCTCGGGCGAGTTGAGCACGTGCACGCCGTTCTTGATGCACCAAGCGGTGTCGATGTTCTCCAGCCCGGCGCCCACGCGCGCCACGAAGCGCAGGCCCGGCACCGAGGCCAGGGTGGTGGCGGGCAGCGAACCGCTGCGCACCACGATGCCTTCGGCTTTCAGTATGTCATCCACCAACTCGTGCCCCGCCCGTGTCAGCATTTCGGCCAGCACGGGGTGCACCGGGTCGATGATCGCGATCCGCATGCGTCAGGTGAAGAGGTCGTACATGATGTGCCCCACACCGAAGTAGGCCAGCAGCCCGAAGATGTCGTTCAAGGTGGTGACGAACGGACCGGTGGCCAGGGCGGGGTCCACTTTCAGTTTGTCCAACAGCAGGGGGATCAGCGTGCCGAAGAGCGCGGCGGTGAGGATCACGGTGAAGAGCGCGATGCTCACGGTGTAGCTCAGGGCCCGGCTCTGGTGCAGTGCCGTGTTCACCACGAAGATCAGGCCGCCGCAGATCAGGGCGGTGATGATCGCCACGCGCACCTCCTTCCACATGCGGGCCAGCAGGTTCACGCCGTCGAGCGTGCCCGATGCGAGGCCCTGCACCACGATGGCGCTGGATTGCACCCCCACGTTGCCGGCAGTTGCCGCGATCAGGGGCATGAAGAAGGCCATGCTGGGATCGATGCGCAGCTGCTCCTCGTACCGCGCGATGATCTGCGACGAGAGCACGCCGCCGGCCAGGCCGATCAGCAGCCAGGGCAGCCGCGCGCGGATCTGCACGTAGGGCGTGTCCGTGGCGTCCACGTCCTCGCTGATACCGCTGGCCAGCTGGTAGTCCTCGGTGGCCTCCTCGGTCATCACGTCCATCACGTCGTCGAAGGTGATGCGGCCGATCAGCTTGTTCTCATCGTTCACCACGGGCAGCACCACCACGTCGTACTTCTTCATCAGCATCACCACCTCCTCCACGTCGTCGGTGGCCTTCACGCTCACGATGTCGGTGTCGCAGATGTGCTTGATCAGCGTGCGGGTGCTCTCGGCTGAGAAGAGCAGGTCCTTCAACGGGAGGATGCCCTGTAAACGGTCGTCCTTGTCCACCACGTAGATGGTGTAGGCGTGCTCCACCTCCTGGGCCTGCCGCCGCATCTCCACGATGGCCCGCGCCACGGTCCAGTCGGCCCGCACGGCGATCAGTTCCTTGGCCATCAGGGCGCCGGCCGTCCCTTCGGGGTAGGCCAGCAGTTCCTGGATGTCCTCGCGCTGCTCTTGGTCGTCGAGCAGGGCGATCACCTCGCGCTGCTTCTCCTCGGGCAGCTCCGCCATCACGTCGGCCGCGTCGTCCGAGTCGATGTGCTCGAGCACGTCCTCGGCGATCTCTCGGCTGGTCAGCGACGAAAGCAGCTCCTCCCGGGTGCCCTCCTCCAGTTCGAGCAGCACCTCGGCGGCCTCCTCGGGTTCGAGCAGGCGGTACATGTACACGGCCTCGTCGAGCTGCAGCCGGTTGATGATGGCGGCGATGTCGGCGGGGTGCAGTTCGGCCAGGACGGCCTCCACGTGCTGGTCGCGGCCGTTGGCCACATCGTCGCGGATGCGGTCCAGGAAGGACTTGGTGAGCTCGAACGACATCGCCGCGGCCCGCGTTGACGCTTGCACCACCCTGGCGGATGCGGGCCGCGCGAAGCTACGAAGCCGGGGCTGTGCCGTCCTGCACCGCCTGCGTCAGGGTGATGAAGTCCTGAACGCCGAGTTGTTCGGCCCGGGCCCCCCGCACGTCGGCCGGGATCAGCGCGACGGCCTCGGGGCCCAGCGGTTTCAGCGCGTTGCTCAGTGTCTTGCGCCGCTGGTTGAAGGCCGTGCGCACCACCCGCGTGAAGAGCGCCTCGTCGCAGGGCAGGGCGGCGACGGCGTTGCGCTTCATGCGCATCACGGCGCTGCGCACCTCGGGCGGGGGAACGAAGGCATCGCGCTCCACCGTGAACAGCGGCTCCATGTCGTACCAAGCCTGCGCCAGCACGCTGGTGATGCCGTAGGTGCGGCTCCCAGGGCCGGTGCAGATCCGATCGGCCACCTCCTTTTGGAACATCCCCACCATCTCGGGGAAGCGGTCGCGGTGTGCCAGGACCTTGAAGACGATCTGGGTGCTGATGTTGTACGGGAAGTTGCCGATCACCGCCATGGGCCCGTCGGTCACAGAGTCCGGGTCCATGCGCAGGAAATCGCTCTCGCGCACCTCCAAGCCGGGGAAGTGTTCCCGGAGGTAGCGCACCGATTCACCATCCACCTCGTAGCACACCAGCCTGGTGTCGGGGCGTTGGACCAGGTGGCGGGTGAGGGCGCCGGTGCCCGGACCCACCTCGATCACGTGCCGGTAGCCGCCATGGCCGGTCAGGCTCTCAGCGATGCGGCGTGCAATGGCATCCTCCTTCAGGAAGTGCTGGCCCAGGTGCTTCTTGGCGCGGACCCCGTTCATAGGGGATGCACGACTTGGAGCAGGGTGCGGAAGGCCACGAAGCGACCGTGGAACCGCTCCTCGGTGCGCGACTGCAGGAGCGCGGCGTGCTGGTCGCGGTACCGCTCGTAGTGGTCCATGTCGGCGGCGGTGTACTGCACCGCGTATGTGCTGCCGCCCTCATCATCGGCCAGCACGCGGAACATGCGGCAATCGAGGAAGAGGCCGGTGGACATCACATCGGGGATGTGCTCGTCCTTCATCCAGGCGAGCCATTCCTGCTCCACTTCGGTGTCGATGTTGATGGTGACGTTGTACAGGATCATGGGGTGCCGGAAGGGGCCTTTTCGGGGGCGGTATCGGTGGGGTCGCCGCGCAACCGGCGGAAGCGTTCGCGGGCCTCGGGTACGAAGATGCTGCCCGTGTGCTCGAAGAGCAGTTTCTCATAGCAGGCCCGGGCCTTGTCCGGATCGGACAGCCGCTCCTCGTACAACCGGCCCAGGTCGAGCAGTGCATTGTCCACGAGGATGTCCAGCGGGTACAGCTCCACCACCTTCTCCAGGTGACCGGCCGCTTCGGCATACTGGTGCCGGGCCATGGCGATGCGGTAGCGCTCGTACAGGATGTCGTCGCCCAGGCTGTGCATCGGGAATTCGGCGTCGATGGAATCGAGCACGACCAGCGCCTCATCGTAGCGGTGCTGGAAACGCAGCAGTTCGGCGCGGGCGAATGCGGCCAGGGGAACGCTGTTGCTGTCCAGCCCGAGGTTGTCGGTGATGCGCAGGCTCAGTTCCATGGCGTCGTTGGCGATCAGCTTGCTGGTGCTGGCCTTCAGCACGTCGAGCTGGGCCTGGGCCCAGAGGAAATCGCCCGCGTAGAACGAGACCTTGGCGTTGCGCAGCCGTGCCTCGTGGCCGAGCACATCGTACTTGAAGTCCAGGTCCACCTGGGAGTAGAGCAGGGAGGCTTCCCAGATGTCACCGGCCAGCAGGTGCACATCGCCCAGTTCGAGCTTGAGCTGGGCCTTCCCCTTGGGGTCCACACCGGGCAGCGCGATGCCCTGTTCCAGCAGGTCCATGGCGCCATCGGTGTCGTTCAGGTAGTAGGCCTTCAGGAAGGCACGCTTGCGCAACAGTTCCAAGGTCTGTCTGCCCGGTCCGAGCTCGGTGATCGTGGTGGCCAGTCGCTGGTCCAGGTCCTGTAGCTCGGCGGTGCTCGGTGCAGCACGTTCGGTGAGCTCCTGGTAGCGTGTGGTCGCGCTGCCGATCCGGGCCTGCACGTAGTTCGCGTCGTTTCGACCGAGGTCCTCCACGTACGCGTAGCACTTCAGGGCGATGGAGTGGTCCTTGTTCGCAAGTGCGATGCTGGCCAGGTCCATCAGGCGGATGCCACCCTCATCGAAGCGTTTGTCCAGCGCCTTGCACTGCACGAAGGCCGCCGCCAGGTCCTTCTGCTGGATGTACATCCAGATCAGCAGTTCCTGGAAGATGGTGCGTTGTGGGTCGCGCTGGATGCGCCGGAGCAGTTCGGTGCGAAGCACCTCGGTGCGCTCATCGGCCACCTCGAAGTCCATGTATCGGGCCAGGGAGTTCTGCACCTGCTGCAGGTAGGCCTCGTTCACGGTGAGCAGGTCGAGCAGCGCGGCCGTCATCTTCGGTATGTCGCCCTGCGCGGCGTGGATGTTGGCGATCTCGTAGTGGAAGTGCTGGCCGCCGCCCAGCATGCGCTGTCCACGTTGATAGGCCTCCAGCGCATGCCCGTGCTCGCTGGCCTTGGTGAACAGGTTGGCGATCTCGCGGATGCTTCCCGGCTCGGGCTTCATCAGCTTCAACGCCTTGTCGAACTCCTTCTGGGCCTTGGCCGGATCGCCCATCATCTTGTACAGCACGCCCAGGTCGATGGGGAAGCGGGCATCGGCGCCATAGCGCTTCGCCTGGTCCTTGGCCAGCTTCTCCGCGCTCTCCAGATCGCCCATGCCCACATAGCTCTTGAACAGCTGCTCGTAGTAGTAGCCGGTGCGCTGCTGCTTGAAGAGCTTCTCGTAGTAGAGCACGGCCTTCTCGTACTCGCCGCGCTGGAAGTACTGCGCCGCAAGCTGTTCGTCGGTGCCCGACTGGGCGAACGCGCCGAGGTGCAGAGACACCAGGAGGAGCAGGAACAGGATGCGCTTCATGGCCTGCCTGGGGTGTGGAGGAGAAGGGAGTCGAGCTGCGGGAAGCGTGCCGTGAGCCCCTGCAAGATGCGGTTATTGTCGAGCAACCGGTGCGTGGCGGTGTCGCGCACCACGGCCATTGCGCGTTCCCGCTCCACCAGCGGAGCGCCTTCGTCAGGGGGGATGGCGCCGCGCTCGAGATCGGTGCGCAGGGCCCGCAGGCGCTGCGCAGCGGCCTGCAGGTCGGCGGCCACGCGACGATGGTCGTCGGCCATGTGCGGCACGTGACGCATCACGATGGCGGCGTTCACCAGTAGTTCGGCGTGGGCATCGTCAAGGGTGTCGTGGAGCAGGCTGTCCAAGGTGCCGGCATGAGCGGCATGGAAAGCCTCGGCCCCGGCATAGTGCGCGGTGTCCAGCTCGTTCAGCGTGAGCAGGGCGGCGTCGGTGCGGGTGATCAGATCGTCCACGGCGAGCAGTTGTCCGGGATCGGCCGGTGTGCGGCAGGCTTGCGTAAGGGCACAGCAGGCCAACGCACCGGGGATCGCGAACAGTATGCCACGCTTCATTTCCGGATCATGTCGAAGCCGGTGTACGGCTGCAGCGCCTTCGGAATGCGGATCCCCTCGGGGGTCTGGTTGTTCTCCAGCAGCGCGGCCACGATGCGGGCCAGCGCCAGAGCGCTGCCGTTCAGCGTGTGCGCCAGACGGGTCTTCTTGTTCTCGTCGCGATAGCGCAGCTTCAAGCGGTTGCTCTGGAAGGTCTCGAAGTTGCTGATGCTGCTCACCTCCAGCCAGCGTTGCTGTGCGGCCGACCACACCTCCATGTCGTAGGTCATGGCGCTGGCGAAGCCCATGTCGCCGCCGCAGAGCAGCAGCTGGCGGTAGGGGAGTTCGAGGTCGCGCAGCAATCCTTTCACATGCTCCACCATGTCGTTCAGCGCGGTGTAGCTGTTATCGGGACGCTCGATGCGCACGATCTCCACCTTGTCGAACTGGTGAACGCGGTTCAAGCCACGCACGTGCGCCCCATAACTGCCCGCCTCGCGACGGAAGCACGGCGTGTAGCCCACCAGCTTGATCGGCAGTTGCGCGGCATCCACGATCTCGTCGCGGTACAGGTTGGTGATGGGCACTTCCGCCGTGGGGATCAGGTAGAGGCCGTCCGCCGTGGCGTGGTACATCTGGCCTTCCTTGTCGGGTAGCTGGCCGGTGGCGAAGGCGCTGTCGGCGTTCACCATGTGGGGCGGGATGATCTCGCGGTAGCCCGCTTCCGTGGCTTTATCAAGGAAGAAGGCGATCAACGCGCGTTGCAGCTTCGCGCCCTGCCCGCTGTACACGGGGAAGCCCGCGCCGGTGAGCTTCACACCGAGGTCGAGGCTGAAGAGGCCGTATTCCTCGGCCAGTTCCCAGTGCGGTTTGGCGCCGTCGTGCAGTGTGGGCTTGGCGCCTTCCTCCATCACCACCGTGTTCTCCTCGGGCGTGCGGCCCACGGGCACCTTCGCGCTGGGCGCGTTCGGGATGGTGCAGAGGTGGTCGTGCAGCGCTTTTTCGGCGTTGTCCAACTTGTCTTTCAGCGCGGCCGTGGTGGCTTTCAGTTCGGTGGTGCGTGCGCGTGCAGCTTCGGCTTCCTCCTTCTTGCCACCCTTCATCAATTCGCCGATGGTGCGACTGAGGCTGTTGAGTTCGGCAAGGCGCATATCCAGTTCGGTCTGCGCGCTGCGGCGGTCATCATCCAGCGAACGGGCGGTGTCCAGCAGCGCCTTGGCGTCGATGTTGCGCTTGTTCAGGCGTTGTTCGGCTTCATCACGGTGTTCGCGCAGGAACGTCAACTCCAACATGGGGTGTCTTGCTAAAAAGGTGGATAAAGGTAGCGGGTGCGGCGGGGCTGGGGAAAAGGCGGCAAATGGGAACGCCGGTTTTCCGGCTCACACCTGTTGACGGGCATGTGCAGGCGCTTCTCTATGAGGTCCAAGTGTCCCTTGCGGTCCGGGCATAATGGGCCTATCGACCGCCCTGTCACAGCTCGGGCGGCTTGGGTGCTTGGTACCCTGACATTGAGCAGACCGATGCACATGCCTTTACCACTCCATCGAACATGCCCTTGGCGTTCTTCCGTGCTTGTGGGTGGTCGGCCCAGATGATGATGCGGTGTTCGCCAGCGAAGTGGAACCAAGCTCCATTGGAAGGATCATAGTTCAACCCGCTGAAAGCACGTATCTGTTTCAGGTCAACGCCGCAGGCCACGATCACATGCGGGTCATGCGTGGCGATCTGTTCTTCCAGTAATTGGGAGAATTGACGTGCATGGGAATGGACTTCACCCATGTGACTGGAAGAGTGCCCCGGCACCTTTTTCAAGTTTATCGCAGCGATCCGGCTTAGTATTTCATGCCGCTTGGACTGATCTATCCATTGGTCCTGCTCGAAGGAGATCTCTTCTGGCGAACGCTTCTCGGCCACCAGTTGGCGGATCGCTTGGGTCCATCGTACCACGTTGTTCCATGTCTTGCCTTGCGCCTCGTTCTCTCGAAAATGCTCACAGAGGTCGCTTTCTTTCCATGGCGACCCGTGGATCTCTTTCAGGATGAACAGTATCCTGGGGTTGCTTGCGAAGTATCGTTCCGGGAATGGTGCGCCATCCATGCCGATCTGGATAGACTCTCGGATCTTGTTCCGCCAGCGATCGAAGAGATCCTTGGACCATTGTTGATACGATTCGTTGTTCATGTGGCAATGACGTTGTGAAGGCAATGTATGGGAAGGCTCCAATTCATTCATGTCCGTTCAGGGCGATCGACTTCCGTTGTTCATCGTAGTGAAGAATGCCCCTATTCCACAGTCCCCTCCAACACCTCCAGCACCTTCACCATCGCGTATGTATCCCGGCCACAATACGCCAGCAGGTCCTGCCGCAACCGCGCTTGATCGCCCGCATACCGCCCTTCCACCACTTGCTGGAAAAGCCCGCTTGCCGTGCCGCCCTCTTGGATCTCCAGATCGGCATAGCCCAAGGAAGGAACAAGGGCGGGCAGCACCACCTTGATGCTCGTGCGGCCGTTCATGGCGGGCACCACGTACCAGCCCCATTGGAAGGGCGAGCGCAGGTCCTTGATGCGGCCGATGATCCCCTGCAAGGCCGGGGCATGCTCAGGGAACACAAGGGATAGGTCTTGCAGCACCATCCGCTCGAACCCCGCATTGTACGCGAGTATGTCACCCTCCGGCCCGATGTCATCGAGCAACCGCCGGACCAGTTCCGCGCGCGGATCGCCATGCCCATCGGCAAGGTGTTCCCGGTGTTCCGGCGCTGCTCCACGGGAGTGTTGCACATGGATGCTGTACTGGAAGGGCAACTGCTGATAGGGCCGGGTGCGATCGAACGGGGGGATGGCCGGGTTGAAGGTCTCGAAGTCCAGATGGTGCAAGGGATAGCGCAGCCCGGTGAGCCATGTGCGCAGCGCGATCTTGTCCACTTGGCTTTCACCATGCTTGATGGCGCGTACCTGCAACTGTTGGGTCGTGGTCAGCGGTTCATCGGCGGGGATGTCGGCCAGCCGCACGATGCCGCGCCGGTACAGGTCCCAATCGCGGCCACGGGCATAGGTCAACTCGAACACGGAGCCTTCCGGCACATGCGCCCAGCAGTGGTGCATCAGATCGCACGGGAACGGCGCGCTGCAATGCGGGCCGATGCCTGTTTCCGGCGCATGGGGCAGTCGGAGGGTGTCCTTTAGCCCGGCCACGCGCTGCGGCACGGCCATGCGCTCGGCGGCCATCCGCATCTTCACGCTGGCAACGGTGAACAGGCGCTGCAAGTCCAGCTCACCCTGCCGCTCGTATTGGTTGTTGAGGTGGACGATGCTCACGTCCGCAAGCGACAGCCCGTTCCCTTCGATCACCCACGATTGCAGCGCCGCATCGGTGAGGTGGTAGTCCTTCACGCCGGTGCTGCTCTTCACCTCGTATGCCTTCCAGCCGTCGCGGTCCTTCACGAGGATGTCCAGCGCGGCCAGCACGCCCTCATGCACGAACGCGGCTTCGTAGATCACCGGTGCGCCATTGGCGATGGCCTGCCGTGTGGCTTCGATGCTGGGGCCGAAGTCGCGTGGCGATGCGGGTGACAGGTCCACCCCGCCGGGGAACAGCTGCCGGGCCAGCATGCCCACGGTATGGCCGGTATCGAACACCGCCTGTTGCGCCGGGGGCACCGGCGGGATCAGGTCCCGCCGGTGCTTGTGCAGCCACAGCGCCTTGGGGCATTGGCAGCCTTTGACATACGATGATTTGGACAGCGTGTGTGTCATGGCGCGATGTGCGGAGCCTGCTCAGGCATGCTGTTCGATGGCAAGATGCGCATCCTCCGCAAAAAGCCGCTCAATGGCCGATGGTCCGAGCGAGCCGTGCTTCACCAGCGCATTGGTGATACGCTCGAGCAGTTCGCGTTCGTCATGGAGCGTGCGCAGGGCGAGTTCCTCGGCCTCCTGCACCCACTGTTGCGCCTGTATCTCGGCGGAGCGTTGCAGAGTGCGGAAACCCGTGGTGGGTGCCACCGCATGTTCGGTGCGGTAGATCCGTTCGTTGCCAAGGCCATGCTCCTTCACCGCATCCAAGGCGAGGCGCGTGGCCTTGTGCAGGTCGTCGCTGCTGCCCAAGCTCACGCCCGCTTCGCCATAGACGACGCGTTCGGCCGCCCAGCCACCGAGCAGGCCCGCGAGATGGGGCACTACATCAGCACCCGTGAGCAGGAAGTCCTTCTCCCAGATCACGAAACCGCCGGCGCGCGTGCTGCTGGTGTGGGCGCATGCCTGTAACGGGGTGCGGTGTGCCAGACGGATCCCGCACACGAGGTGCCCGGCCTCATGCACCGAATAACGCCGCAGGGCCACCGGGTCCGCTTCCGGGCGGGGCGGAACGGGCCACTTCAGCGACATTACTTCCGTATGCTCCCCGGTCTGCATGCGGGCTACGGCCCTGTCGCCGGTCTCCGACGCGCCATGGCGCTTTGGCGATGGCGCGATGTCCAGCACGCAGTTCAGCGGCCTGCGACCTTCCAGTCGCTCGCAGAGTTCGGTCGCGAGCGCGGGCAGCACCCGGTGTATGGCGGCCATCACCGGCCGGGCGCCCAGCACGGCGATGGTGGCTTGCTGTTCGATGCGGGCCAGCAGCGCGGGCGTGACCGAGAGAGTGATGCCACAGACATCGGAAAGACGTGCGAGCAGGTCTTCGGCCTCGTTCTCCACCAGCGACCGCACGGCGGCGGTGCCCATCGGCGGGAACACGATGTGGTCGGTGCCCAAGCGGGCCACCTGCTCGATGCGGAACAGGTTGCACAACGCCTCATGCACCCCCGTGGTGCCGATGCGTTCGTGGCGGCGCAGCAGCACCTCCGGATCCAGTTCGGGCATGGGGTCGCGGCCGCTGGCATACAGCTCGTCGAGGTTGCCCAGCACGATCACCAACGCCTTGCTCGCATCCAGCGGGGCCGGGGCGATGCAACTGTCCACAAGGTCGCGCAGCATGCGCAGTACGCCTTGGCCGTCCAGCTTTTCCAACTGTTCACGGAATGCGGTCAGCGAAATGGGTTTCGGCATCGCGTTGCGCAGCCAGTCCCAAGAGTTCTCGGGTATGGCCCAATTCTCCTCCGACCGACGGCTCTCCATCTCCTTGTTGAAGGTGTCGATCCCCTGCACCACCCGGCCGTTGGCGATCACCACGTCCTTGCGCAACAGGGCGCGTAGATTGTCATGCAGGTCCAGTAGTTCCCGCAGCCAATGCCGGTTCATCAACTCCACCATGGCGCGTCCGCTGTCCATCAGTTCCCACAGGCGGCGGAGTTCCGAAGGCTCATCGCGTTCGCTTCCGTCTTTCACCGTGCGGGCATGCTGGAACTCGTCCACCACCAGCACGAAGGGTTGCCCATCGTGGTGCGCGCGCACCCGCTCCAGCACTTCGTCCAGCCAGTCGCGCTTGCGGCACCCTCCGGCATCCAGCCAGAAGGTCTTGTCGGTCAGCCCCAATTGGGCGGTGAGGGCGCGCACCAAGCTGCTCTTGCCGGTGCCGGTCATGCCCCACAAGCCCACAACACGCGGGCGGGTCTGCGCATGGGCGAACAGTTGCCACGGCTTCACCGCATCGAGCAGGCGGTCGATGGCCTCGTCGATGCCTTGGTGGCTTTTCTTCAGTTGTGTACGGATGTCGGTGATGGGGGTGGGGGATGGAGTTTGTGATAGCATGCCGCAAGGTTCTTGTGCGGTTCCGCCAAAGCGTGACGGTGCCCGAGATCAAGTGCCCGGGAAGATCCCTGCAGCCTGCGGATACCGCTCGCAGAAACGTTCGGCCACATCGAGCAGATGTGCGGGCAGTTGGTCCATGGCGATGGCGAACCACATGGTAGGCACATCGCGGAACAGCGCCTGCGCCACACCACCGGCGATGCATCCCAGCGTGTCGGCATCACCGCCGAGGCTGATCGCGTTGCGCACGGCCTCCTCGAAGCTGTTGGCATCGAGCACGGCGATCAGGGCCTCGGGCACCGTGTGCTGGCAACTGTCCTCGAAGCCGTACGTGGGCCGGATGGATTCCACGGTGCGGCCCAGATCGTACCCGAAGCGGCCGCTGATCGCCGTGCGGATGCCTTCCTTGCCGATCCCCTGCCGGGCCAGCAGGACCGCCAGTGCCGTGGCCTGCGCGCCCTTGATGCCCTCGGGATGGTCGTGCGTCACCGCTGCGCTGCGGTGGGCCTGCCGCAACACCTCGTCCACATCATCGAAGGCATAGCCGATCGGACCCACGCGCATGGCGCTGCCGTTGCCCCAGCTGCCGTAGGGCGCGGGATCGTCGCTGTGGACCCAGTCGTGGAAGCGCAACCCGTAACCGCCCATGGGGTCGGGGTACATGCGGCCGAACGCGCGGTACACGCTGCCGTAGTCGCGCCCGGTGAGGATCGCTTCGCAGGTGGCCAGCGTCAGGATGCTGTCGTCCGTGGCCTCGCTGTCGGGTGGGAACAAGTCCACGTGCGGGTCGCGGTTGCCGGTGAACTCATGGATGGAGCCGGCGATGTCGCCGATGATGGAGCCGATCATGTGGTGTTTGGTTTTGGAAGATGTGATAGAGTTGGAGAATGCGAGGGGGCAAGTAGGCAGTGGGCAGTCAGCAGTAGGCAGCCTGTTCGGACAGGGCATTGCCTACTGCTTGCTGCTGACTGCCTGCTGCCGATTGTCGATCATGCGCGGTTGGTAACAGGTTCGGGTCGGACACGTGGATTCGGTTGGCAACATTCCGGGAGCGTGGCCCACGTGATGCAATGTAGCGAGCCGCCTTGCTGCGCGATGGCGCGGCAGTCCAGCCCGCGCACCTCGTGCCATGGGAACAGTTCGGCGAAGCGGCGCAGGGCCTGTTCGTCCTCCGGCAGGCCGTACAGCGGCACCACCACGCCCTGTATGTGGCGCAGGAAGTTGATGTAGCAGCCCAGCGCGGTACCGCCCTGTGGCGCGTAGGGCACAAGCTCGTGGCGCAGTCCCGCTTCGCGCAGCGCCCGCCGCACACGGATGCCCAATTCGGGATCGCTGTTCCGGTAGTCGTTCAGCAGCACGGTGTCGTTGGTGTAGGCGCTCACCATGCCGTCCGCATGGCCGGTGAAGTCGAGCGGGTCATCGGGGATCAGCACGATGCGGTCCACGCCCAGCAGCCGCCCCAACTCGGCGATCAGCCGGTGGCGGGTGTAGTGCGGGTTCTCGCGCAGCACCTTGCGGGTGAGTATGGCGTAGCCCGGCCCCAGTACCACGTTGCCGCCGTCCACGATCAGGTCGCTTTGCACGCGGGGCCTCGATCGTTCCACCACCAAGGTGGAAGCATCCACGATGGTGCGGCGATGCTTCGGCGAGCGCACCAAATAGTCGGGCCAGTAGCGGAACTGCACCAACGTGCCCTGCGCCGTAGCCACCGGCATGTAATCGCGGCACCAGATGTTGTGGGCCACGCCTTGGATGCAGCCGTACCGGATGCCGATGCGGTTCATCACCCGGTAGAAGCCATCGTGGAAGGGCTGTTGGGAAAGGAGGCCATCGGCCACCCAGAGGATGCGGGAGAACATGCCGCAAAGGAGAGGGCGGGGGTGCGTCAGAAGGTGACGGAGGGGGCGATCTCGTTCATTGAAACCCTATCGCATACCTTGCCGCGAGATTATCACATGACCATGCCTTTGTACAAGGATCGATGCATCTGTGTGGTCAGGGCCAAAACATTGCCCCATGTCACTACTGAAGATCGACTTCCGCACTGAGGACAGCATCAACGAGAGCATCGAAGCCATCGCAGATGGCTTTGCTAATCGGGTGGCGCTACAAGTGAACGATGCCTTGTACCGGATCGTTGACTTTGAATTCTATCTGTACTCAGAACACTTCAAGGACCCATACACCTACCGACATAGTCTGCAGAAGGAGCATGGCCGACTATTGCTGCACGCATCCGGAATGGACATCACGGTCGGAGATGGGACCAACGAAGGCGGAATCCTGATTAGGTCCGTGGTCAACCTCTCCACGAATGATCAGCCCAATGGTCCGATCAACGTGAAGACCAAGGTGCTCAGCCATCTCTACCCGTTGACAGACTCCAATGCCAACACAATCAAGTTGATGCCGACTGAACTCAAGCCAGCACCAATCAAGGCCACCTCGACAAGACGCATTGGCCTTCGACCGAAATCCGCTGATGAGAACGAGGTTTTCTTGAAGAAACCTCTGCGGTATATCGTCTGGTTCTCCCGTAAGGATTTAGAACTAAAAATCGACGAGAAGGAGAGTGCCTTGCGCTGTGCGCTGGAGAGGGGTAAAATCGAAGCCGATAAGGTGGAACCCATCCTTGGCTATAAACCTTCGTGGCTGTAACCTCACCTGACCTTGGGGGGGCTTACAGATTGTCATGCTTAACACACCCCCCTCCGTCATCTTTTGACGGAGCGCCCCCGGTACGTTCGCGGCAGATCGAACGACCATGAGCAACACGAACGCAGAGGCCGAATACATTTCGTTCTGGGATGATGAAGCATGGCCCCGCTTGCATGCCCGGTTCAAGGAGATCGCCGAACGAGGGTTGGCGCCCTTGGTGAGCGAGTCGGTGGCCCTGTGGTGCTTTGCGGATGCGGTGAGGGATGCCTTGCAGCAGATCAGGGTGGACCTGTCATCGGCGAAATGGGATGCGGAGTGCGGCATCGACGGCAACGACATTGAGCTGACCATTGCGGGCAAGCGGTTCGTTGTGGAGGGGAAGCATGTGAAGGACATGAGCCGAACGGCGAGATCGAGCAGTACCGCCACGCTGAAGGGGCTGGTGGAGGATCTGGTGAAGCTGTGCGCGGCCGAGGATCGAAGCGTGGAACGGCTGTTGGTGTTGACGGCGATCGCCAGCACCAAGGGTTCGTGGACGGAATGGGAGCGACAGATGAATGGTGTCCCCGACGGACTATGGGAGAAAGGAGCGCAGGGACCGATGCCATGGCCGCACTATTTCGACCGGTCGGGCACATGGTCTATCGGGGTGCCGGAACTGGGCAGCCTGTGGATGGCCTTCCACAAGACGGATGCGGGTAGCTATTGGGAGAGGCTGAAGCGGAATGGCCTGAAGCGCATCGAACTGGAGCGGGACGTGGACCGCACCGGCGATCACGCCCGGCTGCACGTCTGGTCGGTCAGGCCGGTGTTCGGGGAGTAGGCAAGGTTATCGCCCCACCTTCCCATGCTCTTCCCTGATCGCCTCCGCAAGGCTTGCGGGTTCCAGCACCTCCACGGCGCTGCCGAGTGACAGGAGTTCCTGCCGCAGCTCGGTGTTGGGCATCACGAGGAGTTCCACCACGCAGCCATCGGCATCGTTGCGCAGTACGCGCTGGCTGGCATGCAGGGGCAGGGCCAGCGCGTAGCGGCCTTGCAGCGGCGTGAAGCGCAGCACCACGCGCTCGGCCTTGCCCGGTGCGGCGTCCACGCCGATCACATGGGCATAGTGGGCCTCCACGGCGTCGCGCTCCTTCTCCGGGAAGCGCTTGCCGGTGGTCTTGAAGTCCCGGATGCGGTCCAGCCCCAGCGAGATGGGGACGGGGTAGCCCTCGGCGCCGCCCAGCACGTACCAGCGGGCGCGGTATTCCTTCAGCAGCACGGGCCGCAGCCGGATGGTCTGTTCCGCATCGGACTGGAACCGCTGGTAGTACACGTCCAGCACCTGTCTTTCCTGTATGGCTCGGAGCAGTCCAGCCCAATGCCCCATGCCTTGGAGGGTACCGCTCCGCTCCATCACCACGTGCGGCGCGGCCTTGCGGATGGCCTCGCCCGAAGCGCCGAGCAGCTGCCCCAGCACCGCGCGTTCCAGCAGGGGCATCACCGTGGCGCGGCCATCCTTGGCATCGGGCAGGGCGTAGGTGTTGGTATCGCGGTCGTAGGCGATCTCCAAGCCCAGTTCCACCCGCACCTGTTCGATGTCGCGTTGCAGGGTGCGCACGCTGATGGGGAAGCCGTGCTGCTCCAAGTGGTCGCGTAGCTGGGTGAAGGTGGCCGGGCGATGCACCCGCTCCAGGATCAGGAGGTAGCGTTTGATTTTGCCTTGGAAGCTCATGGTGTGTGGTCCTTCTGGCCGGGATGCTCAGCCCCTCCGGCTGCGGCAAAGCTCGCACTCAAGGATGGAGATAGCGGGGCTATGCCTCCAATGAAAAAGCCTCCCCGACAAGTCGAGGAGGCTTTGATGACTTGCCGTGGTACGGGCTCAGTTCTTCGAGGCGTCGGCCACGGGCAGCACGCTCACCACGCTGCGGTCGCCGCGCTTCTTCTCGAACACCACCACGCCGTCGGCGGTGGCGAACAGGGTGTGGTCCACACCCATGCCCACGTTCTTGCCGGGGTGGTGCTTGGTGCCACGCTGACGCACGATGATGTTGCCCGCGATGGCGGTCTGACCGCCGAAGAGCTTCACGCCAAGGCG
>Ga0207868_1000491_pt1 | contig 41162 bp, 52 predicted proteins | sample Passage237B_FD_187370 | JGI IMG/M metagenome (GOLD analysis project Ga0207868, IMG submission 187370) | Cellulose adapted compost microbial communities from Newby Island Compost Facility, Milpitas, CA, USA - Passage2 37B (SPAdes) (version 3) ... | reverse complement strand
AGCTCCAATCCTGGCTCCAGCGCGTTCACCAGGGTGCTCTTGCCCACGCCGCTGTGGCCCATCACCAGGCTCACCTTGCCACGCACCAGCTCCTTCACCTCATCCACGCCCACCCCCTTCAACGCTGCGGTGAGGATCGTGCGGTAGCCCGCCTGTTCGTAGATGTCCTGGTACTCGGCGAGGGTGTCCTGCTCGGCCTCGCTCAGGTCGTCGATCTTGTTGAAGACGATCACCACCGGGACCTGGTAGCTCTCGGCCGTCACCAGGCAGCGATCGATGAAGCCGAACGAGGTGCGGGGCCGTGCCACGGTGACCAGCAGCAGCAGCTGGTCCACGTTGGCGGCCAGCACATGCTTGTGGTGCGAGAGGTTCACGCTGCGCCGCACCAGGTAATTGCGGCGATCGTGCAGGTCGGTGATCGTGCCCGGATGCTCCTCGTCGCGCTGCGGCTCGAAGGTGACATGGTCGCCCACGGCCACCGGGTTGGTGCTCTTCCACCCCTTGATGCGGAGATTGCCACGCGCCACGCAAGTGTGCAGGGAACCATCGGCGCCACGTACCACGTAGCGGCTCCCGGTGCTGCGCATCACTACTCCGTCAGGCATCGCATCGGCGTCGGCCTTGTGGCCCACCTGTCGCACAAAGATGCGAAGTGGGCGGTGGCCCTATCTCCCGGCCCACCCCCAGCCCAGGTCCAAGCCTATGCATAACGAGGCACGAAGCAGGTCAGGCGCCACCCGACCGTCATACAGGAGCGACCGCCCGCCACCACCCAGGTTGGCATGCATGCCGACATAGAGGTCGGCATAGAAGCGCTCCAACCCACCCCGCAGGCCGGATCGCAGTCCAACGGGAACGCATATGGCGCCATCCCGCTCACCCACGCTCCTCACACCTATTGACGGCCCCATGTACAGGGAGCTCTCGGTGTTGTCGCTGAAGTGGAACGCCGAGCGGTAGTTCGCCACCCAGCCGTTCGCCGTCCAACGGAACGACACGTTAAGCGAGAGTCGTTCGTTCAGGTCCTGGTCGTAGCCGATGCCGTAGTGCAAGCCGGTGGCGACGCTCTTCACCAGGAAGGGCTCATAGTTCCATGGGATCGCACGGATGCCTCCCTGGGCATGCGCGTCGAGGAGGAAGAACACGGAGACCACCCCGAGAATGGTGCGGAGGAACGAGGCCATGTCACGAAGAAAGCAGGATCGTGCTTCGGTCGTCCGTCCACCGGAACGTTGAAATGCATTCGCCAGACCGGGAACGCCTTGCCGACACCCTCAGCGGAGTTCCTCCAGTTCGGCACGCAATCGCTCCACCTCCTGCTGCAATTCCTTCACCGCCTCCACCAGCACCGGGACCAGTTGGATGTAGTCCACGGTCTTGTACAGGGTGTCGTCGCCGGTGTTGAGAAAGAGCGCCTTTTCCGACACCATCTCGGGAAAGACGCTTTCGACCGACTGGGCAAGCAGGCCGTATTGCCGGCGTTGCTGATGCTCCACCGCACCATCGATCGTGCGTCGCTTGGTGGTCAGGGTGTAGTGCTTCCCATCGAGCTGCTGCAACAACCCGATGGCGCCGGTGATGGGGCGGATGTCACTCTTGAGGCGGGCGTCCGATACGTTCACCCAACCACCCATGGCGTATCCGGTGCCTTCCAGGCCCAGGTCGGCCGTGAAGTAGCCCGCCCATCCGTTGGCCGCATCGGTGGTCTGTCCGTACACGCCATTGAAGCCCTGTCCGTACACACCGATGGCCAATGCGTTGCCACTGGAAGCGTTGTTGTTGATGCCCGACACGCCGAAGCCCGCCGCGTTCTGGGCCTGGCCCGCCACACCGCCGTAGCCTATGCCGAAGACGCCGTTGCCACCGTTGGTGCGCAGGTTGGAACCGAGGATGGCCGACGACCCGGTGGCGGTGGAGGGGATCTGACCGGCGATCGCGTAGCCCGCACCGGTATTGAAGCCCAGGATGGCGCTGTTCTCGGGCACCGAGCTGTTGGTGTTCCCCTGGATCGCGGCGAAGGTGTTCCCGGCATTTGTGCTCTCCGCACGAAGGCCCACACCCACCCCGCTTTGCGTGGCCAGCACCGCCGACGAGTTCGCCACCGCGCTGTTCACCGCGATGCCCGTGGTGGTGGCGCCGCTCACGTTCACGGTCACCGGTCCGGCGTCGGCCGTGATCACGGTGCCACCGTCGTATGCTGCGTCCAGGCTCGTGGCACCGCCACTGCCGCTTGTGGCGGCGTAGAGGGCGTAGGGCACGCTGAGCAGCTGCTGGGTTCCGGTCACGGTGTAGTCCGTTCCTCCGGTCACGTCGGTCTCGATCCGCAGGAAGTAGGGGCCCTGCGCCCAGTCGATACCGGCGAAGCTGCCCGCCACGGCCATTCCTCCGCCCACTTCCAATGTCGCGAGCCCGAGCGGATTCGTTTGCGGCGCATGGGTCTCCACGAACACGGGTGTACCATTGGGCGCCCCCTGCAATACGCTGATGCGGATGCCCACGGGCGAGGAGACGACCAGCTCGTTGGCCGCATCGCGCACAACGGCTTGGAAGGTCATGCGTTGGGGGGCCTGTGCGGCAAGGACCGTGGCCATGACCACGGCGATCAAGGAAAAGGGAACGCGCATTTCTAGTGTGCCCTAAGGATCCGATGGACGCCCACCGGGCGATCATCGCGGGTCAGTTGCAGGAGATAGGCCCCTGCCGGTAGGTCGTGCAGGGCGATGGTCCCCTCCAAGGGAAGCATCCCGCTGCGAAGCAGGCGACCGTCGGTGGCCAGCAGGCGATAGGTCATCGGACGATGGTCGAGGCCCGCGACGCGCACATGGTCATGCGCGGGGTTGGGGTACACGTGCACCCCGCCATCCTCGTGCGCCATGGTGCCGGTGCTGATCGACTGCGGATAGGGCTGCTGCACACCCTGGTTCACGCTCGCACCGGAGGCGGCCATGTACAATGGTGCCACCTGCCCGATGGAAACGCTCATCGAGCCAGCGGCAACCACGGCCTCGATGCCGGCCGCCACGGTATTGGCCTGGCCCGCGAGCCTTGTCGCCAGAAGGGCCGAAAGGAGGAGAAGGATCGTGCGCATGACCCGATAGCGGCACGCAAAGTAATGGGATCGCACCCGACGGCGGGACCGGCCGAATGCCCGTCACCGGCGCTTCTTGACACCCCGCTTCACCACTTCGGCGAAGGGAACGTTCTCCAGCCGGGCGGTGACCCACGCCATCACATCGAAGTACTTCAACACCAACCCCTCGTTGGGGTCCTCGAACAGGGCGTTCAGCTTTTCCTTCAACGAGAGGAAGTGCGACCTACGCAGCTCGGCCGAACCAGCGCGCGCGAGCTTCTTCACATGCTCGATCAGCACCACCTCCACGGCATGGGCACGTTGACGTTTGCTCAGGAAGCGCTGGGTGGACCGCACAATGTACTCGAGCAGGTCGTAGTTGCCCAGTTCGTAGTGCACCACCAGGTTGAACAGGCGGGCGTAGGTGAAGATGTCCTGCCGCAGAGCGGGCTCGTTGTCGTTGAGCACCTTGTTCAACCAGAACAGCGCCTTGTTGGTCTGTCCCGCACCGAAATGCACGCAGGCCAGCTGGAAGAAGAACTCGAGCTCATGCTCCTTCTGCAACCGGCTGCCCGCGGCCTCCATCCCCGTGAGCACCGCATCCACCAGGTCGAGCGCCTGCTCGTATTCACCGGCGCGGTCGAGGAGCCGCAGCTCGCTCAGGTAGCTGGCCACGAAGATCTGCGTGTCGATGTTCTGGCCGGTGAACCCCTTCTCGCCCGACAGGGAACGCATGTAGCGGATGTTCTCCCGGGCCCGGTCCAGCTGGTGCAATTCCACCTGCGCGTTGATGATGTAGTGCAACGCCCGGATGTAGCGCTTCGGCAGGTCGGCCTTGATCAATGGGTTGTCGTCCAGGATCTGTTTCACACGCTTGAACTTCTCCAGGCTCGTGCTCCAATCGCGGCGCGCCCAATGGCAGAAGCCCTGCGTGTAGTAACAGATCGTGGCGGCACTGCGCGACAGGGCGGTGTTCTTCCCCTTGATCAGCGGATGGTCGCTGATCTCGGCCACCATGGCATGCTCCTGCTCGGTGCGCACGTACCCACCGCTGCGGAACACGTAGTTGATCTTGGAGTAGAGGATGTGGTAGGCCGCCAGGTTGCGCAGCTTCTCGATCACCTCGCGTTCCTCCTCGATCAACACGTCCAGGTCCTTGGTGAACACGCCGCTCTCGTAGGCCTCCTCCAACAGCATCTTCTCCCAGCTCAACAGCTCGAACCAGTAATAGAACCGCTCGTTGTCCTGCGCCATCTTCTTCGCCCGGTGCAGCAGCTTGTTGCACTCGGCGTACAGCGCCTTGTCGTACAGGATCTCGATGTTCTTGATCTCCTGCTTCAGCAGGCCGCTCACCGAGCTTTCGGCGTGATAGGCGCGCAGGGCCTTCAGCACCAGCTTGTACAGGTGGTTCTTCTCCGAGGGCAGGTGCTTGATGAAGGTCTCCTTCGCGAACTGCTTCTTGATCGCCTCCTCGTCGTAGGTCTTCTGCCGGTCCACGGCATCGAACAGACGCAGGTAGTTCTTGTCGCCCGCCTGCAACGAGGAATGCAGCTTGAAGAAGCGCTTCTCCGACTTGGTAAGGGACTTGATCAGGTCGTGGAGCTCGGTGCTGGGTTTCATCGGGCGTGGATCCGGAGGCGTTGGGAATCCAATGTGGTGTATCAAATATAGGGATCCTGAAAAGTCATCGTGACCGACGGCGTCCACTCCGACGGTGGCAATTCCGGTGCCCGCTACATTCGCTCCGATGCGCAGCTTCATCTCCCTCCTATTGGTCTGTACCTGCCTTTGGTCGGCCCTGGCCACATACGCCCAGCACGATTGCCAAAGCACCAAACAACGCCCACACGCGATGCACGCCAAGGGCGGTGGCGGCCCGCAGCCGTGGCCCATGGACCTGCTGCACCAGCGCATCGAGATCGACCTCACGCTGGGCAACGACATCATCGGGGCCTGCATGATCACCGCCGTGCCCCGCATCGATGGGCAGACCTCGTTCCCTCTCCACCTCGAAGCGCTCTCCGTGGATTCGGTGATCGGTCCCGAAGGCCCCATGGTCTTCACCCATGAAGGCATCCTGCTCGACATCCAGCTGCCCCAACCACTGAACACCACCGACACCATCACGATCACCGTGCACTACCACGGCGACCCGATCACCGACCCCAGCGGCTTCGGCGGCTTCTACAGCGGCGGCACCTACACCTACAACCTCGGCGTGGCCTTCCAGAGCGTGCCGCACTCCTACGGCCGCGTGTGGTTCCCATGCGTGGACGACTTCATCGAGCGCAACACCTACGAGTTCATCGTGCGCACGCCCGTGGGCTTCAATGCTTGGTGCAACGGGGCCTTGATCGATGAACAGACCCTTCAAGATGGCACCCTGCTGCGGCATTGGCGGCTGGACGAGACCATCCCCGCCTACCTGGCCGCCGTGGCCTCGGCCGATTACACCGTGGTGCGCGACACCTTCCCCAGCATCGCCGGCACCTTGGTCCCCGTGGACCTCGTGGCCCGCCCCGCCGACACCACGGGAATGAAGAGCTCATTCGCCAATCTGCGGCAGGCCTTCGATCGTTTCGAGGAATGGTTCGGCCCCTACCGCTGGAATCGCGTGGGCTACGTGCTCACCACGCAGGGCGCCATGGAGCACGCCACAAGCATCCACTACCCGCGCAGCATCGCCGGCGGCAACCTGCAATACGAGAACGTGATGGCCCACGAACTGGCCCACCACTGGTTCGGCGATCTGGTGACCTGCGATCGCGCCGAGGAGATGTACATCAACGAGGGATTCTCGGAATACCTCAGCTACCTCTTCCTCGAAGCGGTCTATGGCACCGAGCGCTACCGCAGTACCGTGCGCCGGAATCACCGCGCCATGGTGCACCGCGCACACCTGGACGACGAAGGCTGGTGGGCGCTCTCCGAGGTGCCGCAGGAATGGACCTACGGTGAGCATTCGTACAACAAGGGCGCTGACGTGCTGCACAGCCTGCGCGGCTACCTGGGCGACGAACGCTTCATCGTCGGCCTCACGAGCTTCCTCGACACCTACGCCTTCCAGCCAGTGAACAGTGTGATGCTGCGCGATCATCTGACGCAGGCCACCGGCATGGACATGACCCACTTCTTCAACGACTGGATCATGCAGCCTGGATGGGCGGCCTTCGAGGTGGATTCCTTCACCGTGGGCGCACCCAGCGGTGGCACTTGGCCCACCACCGTCCACGTGGAGCAGAAGCAACGCGGACCAACGGCACCCTACACCAACGTGCCCATCACCGTTTCGTGCATGGCCACCGATGGCACGTGGTGGCACAGCCCTGAGCCCGTGATGGTCGGTGGCGTGCACTCCACCATCACCGTCGCCCCACCCTTCGCCCCCGTGGCCGTGGTGTTGAACGCCGACGAACGCCTGAGCCTGGCGATCACGGCCGACACCGACACACTGATCAGTGGCACGATCATCAGCTACTCGAGCAGCGACCTGCGCCTGCAGACCGGCGATCTCGATGCCCCGCTTCCCGTACTGCTACAGGAGTACTGGGTGGCCGCCGACCCTTGGACCGACGAGCCCTTCGCATACCGCGTTTCGCCCGACCGCTATTGGCGGATCACGGCGGCGATCCCCGACGGCGCCCCGATCTCCGGTAGGATCATGTACAACGGCCAGCCCACCCTCAGCGGTTCGCTCGACGTGGGCTTGATGGAGGACGCCAACGGCCTCGCCTTCCACGAGGACAGCCTGGTGCTGCTCTACCGTCCCGACGGTCGCTGGCCGTGGAGCCGGCATCACGACTTCACGGTGAACACGCTGGGCAGTGCCACGAACAAGAACGGACGGATCGACTTCAACGGCGTACGGGCGGGGGAGTACACGCTCGCCTGGCGCACAAGTGCCGTGGGGATCGGCGAAGCTGCACTACCCACCAACTGGACCATCGGCCCCAACCCGGCGAAGGCGCATGTGACCATCACCACCGATGCCTCGTTCACCGGTACGATCGAGTTGATCGACGCGGCCGGACGATCGGCAATGACATGGACCATGCAGGGGCGCACGGCCATGGTGCCGCTGCACACATTGAAGGCAGGCGTGTACCGCCTGCGCGCTACATCGGCCAAGGAAAGTGCGATGATCGGCAGCGTGGTGGTGCGGTAAGCCTGCGGCTCCGAAGTACGTTCCAGCAAGCCGGGTTCCGGGCATCGCCTTTCCCATCCTCACATGGGAGGTGACATTCTATCACCGATGCCAAATGCCTGCTCCGTGCTTCGGTACCGGGCCTGCTTGCACACCATACGCACAGCGACGCTCCTCGCGACGGACGTTGTGAAAGAAGGAACACCTACCGGCCGGTGCCCGCAACGGGTATGCAGATAGACCAGTGCCATGACCCTTTGCTGCCTCCGGGCATCCGTCCAACCATGCGTTCGTCGATAAAAAACAGCCACCCCTCCGCGTGCGATCTCTTCGTCGAAACAGCATGGATAAACTGGCAATACCTCGGTTCCTTGGCACCCCCAAACGGGGCATGCGCCTTACTCGGACCAAGTTGGAAGGGCGCCCTTTCCCGTAATGCCGATAGTCTTGCCGACCAACTGGGGTACTGATGCCCTTGAGCACTCTCCCAAAGCACACATCTATGCGTTCGATCACTCTTCCCCTCGCCATCTTCATAGCTCTCGCTTGCAATGCCCAACCCCCCTCCTATGTACCCACGAACGGACTGGTAGGCTGGTGGCCGTTCAATGGCAATGCCAATGATGAAAGTGGCAACGGCAACAACGGCGAGGTGAATGGTGCTTCATTGGGTCAGGATCGGACCGGAGCCGCCAACGCGGCATACAGCTTCGATGGGGTGAACGACCGGATCACCATCGCCAACAACCTGATCGGGTCGGCAACGATCACAAGCTATTCCATTTCCCTGTGGTTCAGATCGGAGCAGGAAGTGGCTGGCTTTTTCATCATCGATAGAGAAGCAAGCAACTGGTCCTATAAATACTTCTTTCAATTGAACACTTTCGGAGATGGATCGATCCGGTTCTCGACCCACGATGGAGGCACTTTGGCGAATGGATTGACCACCGCCCAGACCGATCTCAACAACGACGAATGGACACATGCCGTGGCCGTGCTCGATATGTCCGTACCGCAGATGCGACTCTACATCAATGGGCAACTCGATGCGACCGGTCCTGTGCCGCATCCGACTGCGTGGAACCCGGCGCCGACCGGGACCACGATCGGCAACTCAACAGGACCTGGTGGACAGTACTATCCATACGCAGGGTTCTTGGACGACATCGGGGTATGGGATCGTGCGCTCACCGAGGTGGAGGTCGCGGCCTTGTTCGAGAGCAGTTCACTCTGCCTGAGCCCCGTTTCCGTAGGGTTTGAAGGCTTGGCCAGCTCGTATACGATGAGCGATGGCCCGGCCGCCCTCGTGGGCATGCCGTCGGGCGGACTGTTTACCGGGGCCGGGATGTCCGGTAGCGTCTTCCACCCTTCGCTGGCGGGTGTCGGCACGCACGGCATCGCATACACATACGTGGACGAGAACGGCTGCATCAATACCGCCAGCCTCTGTACCGAGGTGGCCCTCGGCGTAGGTGTGGATGGAAGCAACATGGGTATGGAAGGTGGCGTAAGTGTGTACCCCAATCCTAGCCGGGGCCAGTTCACACTTGAATTGTCCCTTCAAGGATTGATTTCCATGCAAGTGTTCGATGCCGCTGGACGCATCGCACATACCGAGGTGTTCCATGCCACCGGGGAACGTACCATACGCAGTCTCGATCTGGGCCATCTTTCCAAGGGTGGGTATGTCATGCGGATATCGAACAACGGGCTATCGGTAAGCCAGACGTTGGTGGTGGAGTGATGATGCACCGGTCAAGCCGCCTCCCGGAATAGGAACATCCCACTACCACCGAATGGAACAGAGCACACCCATCGCATTTTGTCAAGGCTCCTTGCGTGAGCAGGTCGTGGATCTCTTGGAAAAGAACTTGTTTCGCCGCGAGGCGGGGTGGCTATCCGGGGTCTATGCCTCCATGACAGAAAAAGTTGATGACCCAGAAGGGTTCAAACTTGAGAACATCGAACCGGGTCACACAGTGTTCGAGGAGTTTCTATCTGACAAGAAGATCTCCAACTTGGGCATTGATTTGCCGGTGTGGTTCGGTGACCCCGAGAAGGCGAAGCAGCGGTTGATGATCGTGGCCATGGACCCCAAGCGGCATGGTCAGACGGGCAGGAGTATTTCACTCAACTCGGTCTTCAGCCTCCACTCCCGCCCCAATGGGCGTGAAACGGGACGCAACGACTACTGGCGCTTCATCAAGCCATTCACGGACAATGCACTCGTATACCTCACGGATGTGTACAAGCTCTACTACAACACCGTGACCACAGAAGGCGATAGGACGCATGTCATTGCCAGCAACAAGGACGAGACCTTCATCGGTCGAACGACCGGTACGTACGGGATCAACAAAACCATCCTTGCTCAGGAGATCAAGGCGGTGCGACCCACCCGGATCGTGGCCTTCGGCAACGAGGCAGCGGCGGCCCTGATCAACATCCAGCAGATCGGAGGTAGTGGACCACACCGGCATGAGCACGGCATGGAATACATCTTCATGCCTCATATTTCCCGCACGGTGACACAAAGCATCGGCACCATCGCCAACCTGTACGAAACCGCAGGCATTCTCCGAGGAAATGAGGAGCTACGACGTGTTGGGGAAGCGATCCGGAAGCATCGTTCCGCCCTCTATGGCGAGGGGTGATCATTCCTTCCTTTCACTCCCCCATTGCCCATACCACCAGCGGCACCGCAGTAAGCACCGCGAACAGGATGCATAGCGCAAGTGCGCGTATTAGGCTGCGCATTATGCGCGGCTCCCCGGCGTGAAGTTCCGCAAGGCATGCACGCCCATGGCCGATGTCAGCAGCACTTGCCAGCACGTAGGGCACGGCGGCGGTCAACACCGTGGCCGTGCCGATGGCCAGGACCTGCAGGTGGGCCATGGTCATCCCGGCCGCAGCGCTGATACCCTCCAGCACGGCGGACAATGCCGGCCGCCCCATGGCCAGGTGCCATAGCCCCGCATGCACCATGGCGGCGACCATGGCCGTGAGCTGCACCTGCGCGGTGATGCGCGGCAGGTACCACCGCAGGATGAACACCGGCCCCACGCCGGCGGTGATCGCCAGCAGGTCCCAGATCACATCGAAGGCGTGGCCCCGCACGCGGTGCATGGTGAGCGCGATCACCGCCACCAGCACCATGGCGGGCACGGCCATGCGGTGGGAGCGCAACCGGGGGATGTGGTGCGCGGCGAGGTTGGCGTGCAGCAACGCCCCCGCCCAATGCTGCGTGTTCAGCAACAGGAAGGCGCCGGAGGCCAGGTAGAACAGCAGCAAGGTCCATCGCCAGGGGCCTTCACCCGATACATCGGCCAGGAAGGCGAAATAGTCGCCCTGGCCGGCATGGTACCCCAGGGCCAGGGGCAGCGCAGCGAACAGGCCGGTGATCAGGAACATCGCCGCATGGCCGATCACGGCGCCCCGCAGGCCGGCATCGGCGTCGCGGCTGGCGAGCAGCTTCTGACCGGTCATGTTGGGCAGGTCGATGATGTTCGCGAACCACCACAGCACCGCCAACGGCAGCAGGAGGTCCGCCGCCCGGGCCGCCCGACCAACGAGGGGAGGGTGGTGGCCAAGGGCACGGCGTCCGGCCCCGCGACCCGCAGCACGATCAACAGGGCCAGCGGGATCATCAACACGAGCACGACGCCCCCCAACACGCGGTCCATGCGCATGCGCTGCCGGAACGAATTGGCGAACGCCCCGGCCAGCAGCAGCGCTGCCAGCAGGCCATTGGCCGCTCCCGGCGAGCACCCGCCCAGATGCACCAGCACCGTGCGCATGGGCACCAGCATCATGCCCATCGCCAACGGCAGCACCACCAGCCCCAGCAGTGCCGAGCGTACGGCGTGCAGCCGCGCCGCCCAGGCACCCCGGTAGCGCCAGAGCAGGAACTCGCCCTCGGTGCCCAGGCGCAGGCGGCCCCACAACGGCGCGAAGAAGGCCACCCCGAACGCCGCCGCGAGGATGCCGCCGGCGTACGTGGGGAGCACGTCCGCACGGCCCATGGTCACCGCGTCGGACATCACCGCGTGCAGCGTGAGGATGTTCACGCCGGGCAGCAGGGCCAGCGCCAGGGCGAAGGCACCGTGGCGGCGTTCAGCGGCGAAGCGGCTCATGGGCGGGGGCGGTGCGGCAATAGTAGCAGCTTGCGACGGCATTACGGCCGGCGCCATTCCTCCGTTTTCGCCATCTTGCCCCGCACCATGCCCAAACCGCGCCACGTCCTGCTGCCCGAGGATTTGCAGCGCCTGAGGTCCGCCATGGAAGAGCGGCTGGGTTTCTTGCTCGACCGCAAGTCGGCCTGCACACGCGCCTCGGACGATATGCGCATCCTCGATGGCTCGGCCCCCTCGGCCACCACCTTGCACGGCCTGTTCGTTCGGCCCGATGGGCGCACGCCCTACCTGGAGACGCTGCACCTGATGGCGCGCTTCGTGGGCAAGCGCGATTGGCACGACTTCCAAGGCGACGACCCCGGCCTGGTGGAGGCGCCGCGCTTCCGGCTCGACCCGGTACACGCCTTGCCGAACATGCTCATTTCGTGCATGCGCCGTGGCCAGCATGGCGTGCTCGATGATCTGTTCGATGCCTGGTCCGAGCGGCTCGACGATCCCGGCATCTACGATGTGGGCCTGTGCATCTACGTGGCCCTGTACACGGCGCCCGATGTGGCCATGCCGTTCTATCAGCGCTATGCGGGCCACCCGACGGTGCGTACCGGGTTCTTCGAGCTGTTGGCCGACCCGGAGTTCCGGCTGCACGGCTATGCGGAAGGACTGGCGCAATACCACGCGGCCACCGGGGCTTCGGATGACGCGATGAACTTCCGCGACCGCCTTTTTGCGGACACGATGATCTTCCGCCACCACGTGCTGAAAGGTGATCCGCAGGCCGTTGCACGAGGAAGCGGATTGTACACCACCGGGATGGATGCATCATTGCTGAACGGGACACATGTGTTCCTGGTATCGCGCTATCTCGCATATGCCCTTTGGTACGATGTGATGCAACGGCGATCGGCGCGGCGCAAGCGGCGCGAGCGCACCATACTGGAATGGGCCGCAGGACGGCTGTCCAAGTGCAGTACACAACTTGAAAGGGACATCATCCTGTACAACCTGCTCGAAGGCTTCCTGCGGGTGGGCACGATCAAGGAAGTGATGCACGACCTGCTTTCCCTGTTCCCCGAGCTGGACCCGGAACTGGCCGGGGACGAGGGACGCTTGCGCCAAGTATTGGCGGAATGTGACCCGAACGGGATACACAGAAGGTTCAGACCCGGGCCATCGGCTACACCACCGGGCAGCCGGTGATCCGATCATCCACGCTCAACGACCCATCGGCCGTACGTTGACTTCGGCTCCACCTCGACGCAGCGCGGATGCCGTTACACTGAGGGTCCATTGGACCTGGTTCACTCCGAAGGTCCAGTAACCACCGGCCGGGCGGCGATGAATGCGCTGATCACCTACTCCTTCACCAATCTCGCCACATGCACCCCGTGCGTGGCGTGCCGCAGTTCGCAGGCATACACCCCTGCTGGAAGGCCGTTCGTATCGAGGTAGAGAAGCCCCGTACCCGCGACCAGCGTTGTGCCCCACCTCGTGCCTGAACACCGTGGGCCATGCGACACCGTTCGCGCTCCTCATAAGTGCAGGGGTCTCCTTCGGAAGACCCTGCACAGGTTCAGAACCTGTGTGCTTCTCACCCCACGTACCGCAGCCCCCTTCCCGGATACCTCCCCGCCGCACCCAGTTGCTCCTCTATCCGGAGCAGCTGGTTGTACTTGGCGATCCGGTCGCTGCGGCTGGCGCTGCCGGTCTTGATCATGCCGCAGTTCAGCGCCACGGCGAGGTCGGCGATGGTGCTGTCCTCGGTCTCGCCGCTGCGGTGGCTCATCACGCTGGTGTAGCCCGCGCGGTGCGCCATTTCCACGGCCTGGATCGTTTCGGTGAGGGTGCCGATCTGGTTCACCTTCACCAGGATGCTGTTGGCGATGCCTCTTTCGATGCCTTCGGCCAGGCGGTGTGTGTTGGTCACGAACAGGTCGTCGCCCACCAGCTGCACCCGGCCACCGATGGCTTCGGTGAGCTTCTTCCAGCCGTCCCAATCGTCCTCGGCCATGCCGTCCTCGATGCTCACGATCGGGTAACGCTTGGTCCAGTCGGTCCACATGGCCACCATCTCGTCGCTGGTGAGGCTTTCGCCCGTGCTTTCCAGCGTGTAGCGCTTCTTCTCCGCATCGTAGAACTCGGTGCTGGCGCAGTCCAGCGCGAGCACCACGTCCTCGCCGGGCCGATAGCCCGCGGCCTCGATCGCTTGCATCACCAGCTTCAGGGCCTCCTCGTTGCTGGGCAGGTCGGGCGCGAAACCGCCTTCATCGCCCACGTTGGTGCTCAATCCCTTCTTCTTCAGCACGGCCTTCAGGTGGTGGAACACCTCGGCGCCCATGCGCAGCCCTTCGGCGAAATGTTTCGCACCAACGGGCATGATCATGAACTCCTGCACGTCCACCTTGTTATCGGCATGCGCACCGCCGTTCAGGATGTTCATCAGCGGCACGGGCAGCGTGGTCGCGTTCACGCCCCCCACATAACGGTACAGGGGCAGACCGGCCTCGCTGGCTGCGGCCTTGGCCACGGCCAGGCTCACGCCCAGCACCGCGTTCGCGCCGATGTTGGCCTTGTTCGGCGAGCCGTCCAAGGCCAGCAGGGCCTGGTCGATCGCGGCCTGTTCGGTGACCAGCGCGCCGTTCAGTTCGTTGTTCAGCGTGCCGTTCACGTGCTCCACGGCCTGGCGCACACCCTTGCCCAGGTAGCGCTTCTTGTCGCCATCGCGCAGCTCCACGGCCTCGTGCGCACCCGTGCTGGCACCGCTCGGCACGGCGGCGCGGCCGAAGTGACCGGTCTCGGTCCACACGTCCACTTCAACGGTCGGGTTACCGCGTGAATCAAGGATCTCACGGGCTTGGATCTTCGCGATCAGGCTCATCGAAAAAGAGGTTAGGCGTTCTCGGTAATGGCGCTTTCAACGTCGGCATGCGCGCGCATGTTCGCCACGAACCGATCGAAGAGGTAGCGCCCATCCAGCGGACCGGGGCCGGCCTCGGGATGGTATTGCACGCTGAACACGGGGCGACCCTTCAGCCGAAAGCCCGCCACACTGCCATCGTTCAAGTGCACATGGGTGATCTCCACCGCAGGGTTGGCCTCGGCCACCTCGCGCCGCACCACGAAGCCGTGGTTCTGCGAGCTCACCTCGTCGCGCCCGGTGGTCAGGTCCTTCACCGGATGGTTGATCCCGCGGTGACCATGGTGCATCTTCTCCGTGGGGATCCCGTGCGCCTCGGCCAGCAGTTGATGGCCCAGGCAGATGCCGAACACCGGCAGGCCAGTGGCCACCACGGACCGCACCAGCACCACGCTCAATGGCATGGCACCGGGGTCACCGGGGCCATTGCTCAGCAAGAAGCCATGCGGACGCCAGGCCATCATCTCTTCCAACGGCGTGTTCATGGGGAACACCCGCACACGGCAATCGCGCTCCACCAGGCAACGCTCGATGTTGCGTTTCACCCCGAAGTCGATCAAGGCCACGCGGAACATGGCGTCGGTGGGCCCCACCTCGTAGGGAGCGCTCGTGCTCACGCGGCTCGAAAGCTCCGTGCCGGCCATCGAAGGCGTGGCGTCCAGCCGCCGCGTCAGCACGTCGAGGTCCATCTCGGTGCTGCTGATGATCGCGTTCTGCGCGCCATGGTCGCGGATGTGCCGCACCAGCTTGCGCGTGTCCACATCACTGATGCCGACCACACCGTGCTCCTTCAGGTGGTCGTCCAACGAACCGGTGCCGCCCGGTCGGCTCCACACGGTGCTGAAATTCTTCACCACCAGCCCGGCGATGGCCAGCGCCTTGCTCTCCTCCTCGCCGTCCTTCACGCCGTAGTTGCCCACGTGCGCGGAGGCCATCGTCATGATCTGGCCGGTGTAGCTCGGGTCCGTGAAGATCTCCTGGTAGCCGGTCATACCGGTATTGAAGCAGATCTCGCCTGAAGTGATGCCCAGGGCCCCGATGGCGCGGCCGCGGAACAGAGTGCCGTCGGCGAGCAGGAGAACGGCCTCGGGGCGCTGGCTTACAAGCATGCGTTGGCTGCGGTGATGGCGCAAAGATACCCGGTCGTGCGCAAGGGCACCTCCGCGATCATCCACAGGTGTTGACAACAGCCCGGATGCCGACCATGATGCCCCCGATCGAAGTGCGCGGCCGCGACACGCCCCGCCTACATTCGCACGATGCCCCCGCGCCTTTCGCAGCTCCTCTCCGCACCCGCCGCACGGTGGGTCATCGTGGTGCCGCACCTGGCCTTTCTGTTCCTGCTGTACAGGCAGCATGGCATGCATGGCGACAAGGAGGCGTTGAAGTACCTGGGGGCCGCCGCCGATCTGCTGCATGGCGACCCCGGCCCCACCCTGCATCGGTACGCGCTCTACGCCGGGTATATCCTCTTCCTGACGCCTTTCGTGGCCGTGGGGCTGCCGGAGCTGGCCGTGGTGGCACAGATCACCCTCGGGATCACGGCTGCCTTCGCCTTGCGCCGCCTTACCCTTCGCTTCGGCGGATCACAGGTCGCCGCCAATGCCGCCATGGCCGTGTACCTTCTGGCGTACCCCATCCAGGAGTGGACCCTCTCGTTGTACAGCGAAGGCCTGTTCGTACCCCTGATCGTGCTCTTCCTCGAACAGGCGTCACGGCAGGAGTACCGACCGTGGCGCGTGGGCTTGCTGGCGGTGGCGCTGCTCATCACACGGCCCACCGGGATCCTGTTCGTTGCGCCCGCACTGCTGCTCCTGCCCCTTCTCCCCTTCCACCGGCTGCATGCGGCGTGGCGATGGGCAGCTGTGTCCGCTCTGCTTCCCGCGATGCTCGTAGCACCTGTCATGAACCGCGAACAGCTTGCGGTGGTGGCCGGCTCGCATGTGGTGTGCGGCTTCCCCGAACACCCCGAAGATGCCGATAGGTTCACGGGCCGGACCCTGGCCGAAGCACAGGCCTTCGTGGTGCGGCACCATGGCGCAGGCTATTGGGCCGGTCTCGCCCTGCGGCGAGCGGCCTCGCTCCTCCATCCGCGTCGCGACCATTTCTCACCGCTGCACAACGGCATCGCCGCCGGTGTGGTGTTGCTCCACCCCATCGCCGTGCTCGGCCTGTGGCGGCAACGCAGGCTCCCCATCGCGCACGCGATCGCCGCCTGCCTGCTGCTCAACATCGTGCTGGTGGCGCTCACCTACGACGAATGGGGCGGCCGTTTCCTGGCCCCGCTGCTCCCGCTCGTGATCGTGGCGGCGGCCGCCATCACCGGCGCTGCGGCCAAACGGGAATGACAAAGGGCGCCGATCGGCGCCCTTTGTCCAATGGGATCATCGGGATCACTCGGCCGCGGCCTCGCCGACCTCGGGAGCGGCGTCGGCCTTGGGAGCGGCCTTCGAAGCGGTCTTGGTGCCGCTGCGACGGCTGCGGCGCGTCTTCTTCGCCTCGGTACCGGCCGACTTCTCCTTGGTGTAGGTGGTGTTGAAGTCCACCAACTCGATCATGGCCATCTCGGCCGCATCGCCCAAGCGGTTGCCCAGTTTGATGATGCGGGTGTAGCCACCGGGACGCGAGGCCACCTTCGGGGCCACGTCGCGGAACAGAGCGGCGGTGGCCTCCTTGTTCTGCAGGTAGCTGAACACCGTACGCCGGCTGTGCATCGTGTCCTCCTTGCTCTTGGTGATCAGAGGCTCCACGTATCGACGCAGGGCGCGGGCCTTGGCCAGGGTGGTCTCGATGCGCTTGTGGTCGATCAGCGAGATCGCCAGATTGCTCAGCAACGCATCGCGGTGGGCCTTCTTCCGGCCGAGGGCGTTGTTCTTGTTTCCGTGTCTCATGGCAGTTCTCCGTTGTCGGGTCGTCAGGAAGGTGGTGGGTTCGCCGCTGTCGGCCGCCTACCGCCCGCTGATCACCGGTATCACTCTTTATCCAGCTTGTACTTGCTCACGTTCATGCCGAAGCTCAAGCCCTTGCTCTCCACCAGGTCCTCCAGCTCGGTCAGGCTCTTCTTGCCGAAGTTGCGGAACTTCAACAGGTCGTTCTTGTTGAAGGCCACCAAGTCGCCCAAGGTCTCGATGTCGGCGGCCTTCAGGCAGTTCAGCGCACGCACGCTCAGGTCCATGTCGACCAGCTTGGTCTTCAGCAGCTGGCGCATGTGCATGCTCGTCTCGTCGAACTCATCGCTGTCGGCGCCGCGGGCCACCGAACCACGCTCCTCGGTCTCGAGCGTGATGCGCTCATCGCTGAAGAGCATGAAGTGGTGGATCAGGATCTTGGCGGCCTCCTGCAGGGCGTCCTTCGGGCTGATGCTGCCGTCGGTGGCCACCTCGATGGTGAGCTTTTCATAGTCGGTCTTCTCCTCCACCCGGGTGTTCTCCACGGTGTACTTCACGTTCTTGATCGGCGTGAAGATGGAGTCGATGAAGATGGTGCCCACGGAGGCACCATCGAACTTGTTCTCGTCGGCGGGCACGTAACCGCGGCCCTTGCCGATGGCCAGTTCAACGTGCAGCTTCACGGAAGGCTCCATGTGGGCGATCACCAAGTCGGGGTTCAATACCTGGAAACCGGTGGTGTGCTTGCCGATGTCGCCGGCAGTGAAGGCGTCCTTGCCCGTGATCGTGAACGACACCTTCTCGTTGCTCACATCGCCCAGTTGGCGACGGAAACGGACCTGCTTGAGGTTGAGGACGATCTCGGTCATGTCCTCGATCACCCCCTTGATGGTGCTGAACTCGTGGTCCACACCATCGATGCGCACACTGGTGATGGCGTAGCCTTCAAGGCTGCTCAGCAGGATGCGGCGCAGGGCGTTGCCGATGGTGATGCCGTACCCCGGCTCCAAGGGACGGAACTCGAAGGAACCGATCTTGTCGTCGGATTCGATCATCGTGACCTTGTCGGGCCGCTGGAATTCGAGAATGGGCATGGTCTGTTGGAAATTGTTCGTTGTTCGTTGTCCGTTGCCAGTGGGATGATCCTTGCTCCATCATCGGCTGCCTGACAACGGACAACCGATAACCGCTCACTACTTCGAGTACAATTCCACGATGAGCTGCTCGCGGATGTTCTCGGGGATCTGCGCCCGCTCGGGCATGGTGATGAAGCGCCCCGTCATGGTGGCGGGGTTCCAGTCCAGCCAGTCGAAGCGCTTGTTGTTCACGGCCACGCTGTTGGTGATGACCTCCAGCGAACGGCTCTTCTCACGCACGGCCACGGTCTGGCCGGGGCGCAGGCTGTAGCTGGGGATGTTCACGAGCTGGCCGTCCACGGTGATGTGGCCGTGGCTCACGAGCTGGCGGGCGGCACGGCGCGTGGGGGCGATGCCCAAGCGGAACACGGTGTTGTCCAAGCGCGCCTCGCACAACTGGAGCAGCACCTCACCGGTGATACCCCGTTTGCTGGAAGCCAGCTCGTACATCTTCTCGAACTGGCGTTCGAGGATGCCGTAGGTGTACTTGGCTTTCTGCTTGGCCTGAAGCTGCACGGCGTATTCGCTCTCCTTCTTGCGACGGCGGGCGTTGGGGCCGTGCTGGCCGGGGGCGTGGGGTTTCCGCTCCATCCATTTGTCGGGGCCGTAGATCGGCTCCTTGAACTTCCTGGAGATGCGGGTCTTGGGTCCTGTGTAACGTGCCATTTTCTTCTCTTTTGGGTGCGGCCTTCGTTTTTTCCCGCACCAACACCGGAGCGTGCGTCCCTGTACGCTCCTACAAGGTTGTTGTTATCAGACGCGGCGCTTTTTGGGAGGACGGCAGCCGTTGTGGGGCAGGGGGGTGATGTCGATGATCTCGGTCACCTCCACCCCGCTGTTGTGCAGGGCACGGATGGCGCTCTCGCGCCCGCTCCCGGGACCTTTCACGAACACCTTCACCTTGCGCAGGCCCAGTTCGTGCGCCTCGCGCGCGGCCTCTTCGGCGCTCACCTGGCCCGCGTACGGGGTGTTCTTCTTGCTTCCGCGGAAGCCGTTCTTGCCGGAGGAGGACCAGCTGATCACCTCGCCCTTGTTGTTGGTCAGGGAGATGATCAGGTTGTTGAACGTGGCCTGGATGTGGGCCTGTCCGTAGGCCTCCACCACCACGTTCTTCTTTTTCTTCTTGCCGGCTTTTTGATCCTGCTTTGCCATGGTCTTCAGTTGTCGGTCGTCCGTTGTCCGTTGTCAGGGTCGCCCACTGGCAACTGACAACTGACAGCTGATCTTATTTCGTCGCTTTCTTCTTGTTGGCCACCGTCTTCCGTTTGCCCTTGCGGGTACGGCTGTTGGTGCGTGTGCGTTGACCACGGACCGGCAGGCCGTTCCGGTGGCGCAGGCCACGGTAGCAGCCGATGTCCATCAGGCGTTTGATGCTCAGCTGCACCTCGCTCCGCAGCGCACCCTCCACTTTCACGTTCTCGTTGATCACCGTGCGGATGCGGGCCTGCTCATCATCGGTCCAGTCCTGCACCTTGGTGTCGGGGTCCACGCCGGCCTGCTCCAGGATGGAGAGCGCCGTGCTGCGGCCGATGCCATAGATGTAGGTGAGGCCGATCGCCCCTCGTTTGGTCTTAGGTAGGTCGATGCCTGCGATACGTGCCATGCTCGTTCGTTTATCAGCCTTGACGCTGTTTGAACTTCGGGTTCTTCTTGTTGATGATGTACAGACGCCCTTTGCGACGGACGATCTTGCAGTCCGCCGAGCGCTTCTTGAGGGATGCCCTGACCTTCATGGTTTCCTGGGTGCTTAGCTCTTGTATCGGAAGGTGATCCGGCCCTTGCTCAGGTCGTACGGGCTCATCTCCACCTTCACCTTGTCGCCGGGCAGGATCCGGATGTAGTGCATCCGCATCTTGCCCGAGATGTGGGCGATGATCACGTGACCGTTCTCCAACTCCACGCGGAACATGGCATTGCTCAACGCCTCCTTGATGACGCCGTCCTGCTCTATCGTTCCCGTTTTGCTCATTCCTTCCTTTCCTTCATTCGTCCCGGCCTGCGCCGGTGTTCATTTTTATCTCGTCGGTGTGATCGCTCACGCCGTTGTCAACATGCCTTTGGCCTTCAGCACATCCTCGATGTACCGGAAGCTCGATAGGACCTCCGCCTTGCCTTGCCGCACCACCACGGTGTGCTCGAAGTGCGCGCTGGGCCTGCCGTCGCGCGTCACCACCGTCCACCCGTCGCTCAACTGCCGCACTTCCTTCGCACCCATGTTGATCATGGGTTCGATCGCCAGCACCATGCCGTCATACAGCTTGGCGCCATGTCCACGCCGACCGTAGTTGGGCACTTCAGGGGGTTCGTGCAGTTTCCGGCCCACTCCGTGGCCCACGAGCTCGCGTACCACACTGTAGCCGTTGCCTTCGGCATGGCTCTGCACCGCGTGACCGATGTCGCCCGTGCGGTTGCCTTCGATCGCCTGGGCGATGCCCAGGGCCAGGCACTCCTGCGTGGTGCGTAGCAGGTGCTTCACCGGCCCGGCCACCTCGCCCACCATGAAGGTGTACGCGCTGTCGCCGTAGAAGCCGTTCATCAGTACGCCGCAATCCACGCTCGCCACATCACCGTCCTTCAGCACGCGGTCGCCGGGAAGCCCGTGCACCACCTGCTCGTTCACGCTGATCAACAGGGTGCTGGGGCAGCCGTACAGGCCTTTGAAACCGGGCACGCCGCCGTTGTCCCGGATGAACTCTTCCGCCATCGCGTCGAGCTCGCCCGTGGTGACACCAGGCGCGATGCGCCGGGCCACTTCGGCCAAGGTCCTACCAACAAGTAAAGAACTCTCCCTCACCAATGCGACCTCCTCGTCGCTCAACCGGATCGCGGTCTTCGCCATGGTCTAGCCGGCCATGCCGTAAGCCGCTCCTCCGCTCCTTCCCTTGATACGGCCCGATTTCATCAGACCGTCGTAATGCCTCATCAACAGGTGGCTCTCGATCTGCTGCAGGGTGTCGAGCAACACGCCCACCATGATCAGCAGCGAGGTGCCACCGAAGAACTGTGCGAAGCCCTGTTTCACCCCTGCCATCGTGGCAAAGGCCGGCAGGATCGCCACCAAGCCCAGGAAGATGGCCCCGGGCAGGGTGATGCGCGACAACAGTTCATCGATATGGCTGGCGGTCTGCTTGCCGGGCTTCACCCCGGGGATGAAACCGCCGTTGCGTTTCATGTCGTCGGCCAGCTGCACCGGGTTCACCGTGATGGCGGTGTAGAAGTAGGTGAAGGCCACGACCATCAGGAACAACGTGAAGTTGTAGGCGAAGCCCTGGTTGTTCGCGATGGTCACCAGCCATCCGGGCGGTTCGTCGAAGGCCTGCGCCACGTACATGGGGATCAGCACGATGGCCTGTGCGAAGATGATCGGCATCACACCGGCGGCGTTCACCTTCAGGGGGATGTAGTTGCGCACACCACCGTACTGCTTGTTGCCCTGAACGCGCTTGGCGAACTGCACGGGGATCCGGCGCGTGCCCTGCACCAGTAGGATGCAACCCGCGATGATCAGCAGCCAGATCACCACCTCGACCAGCAGCAGCACCATGCCACCGCCGCCCGGGCCCATGCGGCCCACCACCTCCTGTGCGAGGCTTTGCGGCAACATGGCCACGATGCCGATCATGATGATCAGCGAGATGCCGTTGCCCAAGCCACGTTCGGTGATGCGCTCACCCAGCCACATCACGAACAGGGTGCTGGCCGTGAGGATCACCACGCTGGAGAAGAGCCAGAACTGGCTGTCGGGACGTGCCTCGGGCTCGATCGTGGACAGGATGTAGCTCGGCGCTTGGAACACGCAGATCAGGATGGTGAGGTACCGCGTGTACTGGTTGATCTTGCGGCGACCGCTCTCCTCCTTCTGCATCTTCTGCACGGCGGGCACGGCCAAGCCCATCAGCTGCATGATGATGGACGCGGAGATGTAGGGCATGATGCCTAAGGCGAAGATCGAGGCACGCGTGAACGCGCCACCGGTGAAGATCGAGAGGATCTCCACCAGACCGCCCCCGCCAGCGGCCCCGGCCGCCATCTGCCGACTGTCCACACCGGGCAGCACGATGAAGCTGCCGATGCGGTACACCAGCAGCAGGCCCAGCGTGATGAGGATCCGGTTGCGCAGCTCCTCGATGCGCCAGATGTTCTTGATCGTCTCGATCAGGTTCTTCATGCCTTATGCCTTCTTCTCAGCTACGGTCACGATCGTTTCGGCCTTGCCACCCTTGGCCTCGATGGCCGCCTTGGCGGTGGCGCTGAACGCGTGGGCGGTGATCTCCAGGGCGCTCTTCAGCTCACCACGGCCCAGCACCTTCAGCCGGTCGTTCTTGGCGATCAGGCCGTTGGCATAGAGCACCTCGGGGGTGATGACCGTAAGCATCTTGATCTCGGCCAGGGTCTGGATCGAATCCAGGTTGATGCCTTTGTACTCCACGCGGGTGGGGTTGGTGAAGCCGAACTTGGGCAGTCGGCGGGTGAGGGTGGTCTGGCCGCCCTCGAAGCCGCGCTTGCGGTTGTAGCCCGAGATGGCTTTCTGGCCCTTGTGCCCTTTCGTGGAGGTGCCACCACGGCCGCTGCCCTGGCCGCGACCGATGCGCTTTTCCTTCTTGGTGGCCCCTTCGGCCGGTTTCAGTTTGCTCAGGTCCATGATCTTGTTCTGCTATCGGTTCAGGCGGCCTCTTGCACGGTCACCAAGTGCTGTACCTTCCCCACCATGCCGAGCACCTGGGGGGTGCTCTCCAGCACGGTGCTGCGGCCGATCCGGCCCAAGCCCAGGGCCTTCAGGGTGTCCTTCTGGCGCTTGGGGCACTTGATCTGGCTACGCGTCTGGGTGATGATGATCTTGCTCATTGCTCTTTGGGTTCCGGTCGCCCGGTTCGCTTATCCTTTGAAGACACGCTCCAGTTCGAGGCCGCGCTGGCGGGCCACCGTGTTGGCGTCGCGCATGTTGGTCAGGGCCTCGATGGTGGCCTTCACCACGTTGTGCGGGTTGCTGCTGCCCTTGCTCTTGGCCAGCACGTCGGTCACGCCCACGCTCTCAAGCACCGCGCGCATGGCGCCACCGGCGATCACACCGGTACCGTGCGCGGCGGGCTTCAGGAACACCTGGGCCCCGGCGAACTTGCCTTCCTGCGGGTGCGGGATCGTGCCTTTCAGCACGGGCACCTTCACCAAGTTCTTCTTGGCATCATCGATGCCCTTGGCGATGGCCTCCTGCACCTCCTTGGCCTTGCCAAGGCCGTGGCCCACCACGCCGTTCTCGTTGCCCACCACCACGATGGCGGCGAACGTGAAGGTGCGGCCCCCCTTCGTCACTTTGGTCACACGGTTCAGCGCCACGAGCTTGTCCTTCAGCTCGAGGTCACTGCTCTTGACCTTCTTGTTGTTGATATCGGACATGTGTTCGGTGTGATCAGAAGTTGAGACCAGCTTCGCGTGCGGCGTCGGCCAGGGCTTTTACCCGGCCATGGTACAGGTATCCGTTGCGGTCGAAGACCACTTTCTCGATGCCGGCCTCCTTCGCCTTGGCGGCGATGGCCTGGCCAACGAGCTTGGCCTGCTCGGTCTTGGGGATGCCGGCGGCCTTCTTGTCCTTGAGCGAGGAGGCGCTCACAAGCGTACGCCCGGCCTCGTCGTCGATGATCTGGGCGTACATGCCCGTGTTGCTGCGGAATACCGACAGGCGCGGGCGCTCGGGCGTGCCATGCACGCTCTTGCGTACCCGGGTCTTGATCTTCTGTCGGCGTGCGGTCCTGCTGAATGCCATGGCTATGCTTATTTACCGGCTGCTTTGCCTGCCTTGCGGCGCACCACTTCACCCACGAAACGCACACCCTTGCCCTTGTAGGGTTCCGGTTTGCGCAGCGAGCGCAGCTTGGCGGCCACCTGGCCGATGAGTTGTTTGTCGGCCGACTCCAGGCGGATGATCGGGTTCTTCCCCTTCTCCTGGGCGGCGCTCACCTTGATCTGGGGGGGGAGCTCCAGCACAATGCCGTGCGAGTAGCCCAGGGCGAGCTGCAGTTGCTGGCCCTTTGCCGTGGCGCGGTAACCCACGCCGACCAGTTCCTGCTCCACCACGTAGCCCTCGCTCACCCCCTTCACCATGTTGGCGATCAGGGCGCGGTACAGGCCGTGCTTGGCCCGGTGCGGCTTGGCGTCGCTGGGGCGCTCCACGATGATCTCGGAGCCCTCCTGCTTCAGGCGGATGTCGGGGTCCACCGCCTGCTCCAAGCTGCCCTTGGGACCTTTCACGGTCACCAAGTTCTTGTCGCTGATGGACACCTGTACCCCGTTGGGTACGCTGATGGGTGCTTTTCCGATGCGTGACATCTGCTTCTTGCTTAGCTCACGTAGCACAATACTTCACCGCCCACGTTCAGGGCACGGGCCTCCTTGTCGGTGACCACGCCCTTGCTGGTGCTGATGATGGCCACGCCGAGGCCGTTGAGCACGCGGGGGAGCTCCCCGGCGTGGGCGTATTTCCGCAGACCGGGGGTGCTCACCCGCGTGAGTTCGCGGATGGCGCTCTGGCGGGTCTGCGGGTTGTATTTCAGGGCGATCTTGATCAGGCCCTGCTTGCCGTCGTCCTCGGTCTTCCAGGACAGGATGTACCCTTTGTCGTAAAGGATCCGCGTGATGTCCTTCTTCAGGTTGCTGGCGGGCACCTCCACGACCTTCTTGCGCGCCTGGATGGCGTTGCGCAGGCGGGTCAGGTAATCAGCGATGGGATCGGTCATCATGGTCGTATGCGTATTACCAGCTGCTCTTGGTCACACCGGGGATCTTGCCTTCCAGTGCCATCATGCGGAACTGGTAGCGGGAGATGCCGAAGATGCGCATGTAGCCCTTCGGGCGGCCGGTGAGCTGGCACCGGTTGTGCTTGCGCACGTAGCTGCTGTTGGCGGGGAGCTTCTGCAGGCCCTCCCAATCGCCGGCGGCCTTCAGCGCTGCGCGCTTGGCGGCGTACTTCTCCACCAGCTTGGCGCGTTTGCGCTCGCGGGCTTTCATGGATTCCTTGGCCATTGTTCTCTCTCGTTGTTGGGGTGCTGGTTCTTGCGCCTGCTTATTTCTTGTCCTTGTCGGCGAAGGGGAAGCCGAACCCGGCGAGCAGCGCCTTGGCCTCCTCGTCGGTCTTGGCGGTGGTCACGAAGGTGATGTCCATCCCTTGGATCTTGCTCACCTTGTCGATGTCGATCTCCGGGAATATGATCTGCTCCTTCACACCGAAGGTGAAGTTGCCATGACCATCGAAACCGGTGGCCTTCACACCGCGGAAGTCGCGGGTACGGGGCAGGCTCACGGCGATCAGGCGGTCGAGGAACTCGTACATCCTGTCGCCACGCAGGGTAACCCGTGCACCGATGGGCATGCCTTTGCGCAGTTTGAAGTTGCTCACGTCCTTGCGGGAGATCGTGGGCACGGCCTTCTGACCGGCGATAAGGCTCATCTCCGCCACGGCGTTCTCCACGATCTTCTTGTCGCCCACGGCGCTGCCCAGACCCTGGTTCAGGCTGATCTTGGTAATCCGGGGCACCTGCATGGGGCTGGTGTAGCCGAACTCCTTCTGGAGGGCCGGGACCACCTCGTTGTTGTATTTGGCGCGAAGCCGGGGTACGTAGCTCATGACTTCTTACTTGGCTGCCTTTTTCTTGGTCTTCACGTAACGCTCCAGCACGCCCTCCTTGTTCACCCTGCGGCCCACGCGACCGGCCTCACCGGTCTTGGGGTCGATCAGCATCAGGTTGCTGATGTGGATGGGCCCTTCCTTCTCCACGATGCCGCCCTGGGGGTTGGCCGTGGTGGGCTTGCTGTGCTTCTTGTTGATGTTGATGCCCTCGACGATCGCCCGCATGTTCACGCGGTCCACCTCGAGCACCCGCCCCTGCTTGGAGCGGTCCTCACCGGCGAGCACCTTCACCATGTCGCCTTTCTTGATGTGTAGCTTCTTCTGCATGGCTCAGAGTACTTCGGGGGCCAGGGAGATGATCTTCATGAACTTCTTCTCGCGCAGTTCCTTGGCCACGGGGCCGAAGATGCGGGTGCCCTTCATTTCGCCGGCCGCGTCGAGGATCACCACGGCGTTGTCGTCGAAACGGATGTAGCTGCCGTCCTTGCGACGGGTCTCCTTCTTGGTGCGCACCACCACCGCCTTGTGCACGGTGCCCTTCTTGGCCACACCGGTGGGCAGCGCGTGCTTCACGCTCACCACGATCGTGTCGCCGATGCGGGCGTAGCGCCGCTTGGAGCCGCCGAGCACCCGGATGCAGAGCACCTCCTTGGCGCCACTGTTGTCGGCCACGTTGAGCCGGGATTCCTGTTGGATCATCGCTCTCTCTCGGTATTACTTGGCACGTTCAATGATCTCCACCACGCGCCAGCGTTTCAGCTTGCTCAGCGGGCGGGTCTCCATGATCCGTACGGTGTCGCCGATGTGGGCCTCGCCCTTCTCATCGTGCGCCATGAACTTGCTCGACATCTTCACGAACTTGCCGTACTTCGGGTGTTTCACCCGGCGTTCGACCAGTACGGTGACGCTCTTGTTCATCTTGTCGCTGGTCACGATCCCCACGCGTTCCTTGCGCAGGTTCCGTTCAGCGGGAGTGGTGGCGGTGCTCATTGCTTCACGTTCTTATTTGGCGAGCTCGCGCTTGCGCAGCTCGGTCAGGATACGCGCCACCTCCTTGCGTTGGGCGCGCAACTGCATCGGGTTCTCGATCGGGCTCACCGCGTGGGCGAAGCGCAGTTTGGTCAGCGACCCGCGCACCTCCTGCAGCTTGTCCTGCAGCTCGACCACCGTGAGGTCCTTCAATTCGTTGCCTTTCTTCTTCATGGCTCGGGCTTATTGACCGTCGTAATCCTCGCGGACGACGAACTTGGTGGGGATCGGAAGCTTCTGAGCGGCCAGGCGCAGCGCCTCGCGGGCGGTGGCGGTGGGCACCCCGTCCACTTCGAAGATGATCCGGCCAGCGTGGCACACGGCCACCCAGTGGTCCAGGGAACCCTTGCCCTTACCCATACGCACCTCGGCGGGCTTGCTGGTCACGGGCTTGTCGGGGAACACCTTGATCCACACCTGGCCTTCACGCTTCATGTAGCGGGTGAGGGCCACGCGGGCGCTCTCGATCTGGCGGCTGGTGAGCCATACGCTCTCCATGGCCTTCAGGCCGAAGGAGCCCAGTGTGACGCGGTGACCGCGCTGGGCCTGCCCCTTCATGCGGCCCTTGTGCATATTGCGGCGCTTGCTGCGCTTCGGTTGCAACATGGCTCTTAGCTGTTACGGTTGTTACCACCGCGACGATCGCCGCCACGGCCTTCTCCACGACGTTCTCCACCGCGACGATCACCTGCGGGACCGCGGCGTTCGCGGCGCTCAGGGCGATCGGCGCCAGGGCGTCCGCCCCCTTGCAGCTTGGCCTGCCCCACATTCGGGCTCAGGTCGCGCTTGCCGTACACTTCGCCGCGCATGATCCAGCACTTCACCCCGATGCGGCCCATCTTGGTGTGCGCTTCGGTGATGGCGAAGTCGATGTCGGCACGCAGGGTGTGCAGGGGCACTCGGCCGTCACGGTATTTCTCGGTGCGGGCGATCTCGGCGCCGTTCAGGCGGCCGCTCACCTGTAGTTTGATGCCTTCGGCGCCCATGCGCATGCTGCTGGCCACGGCCATCTTCATGGCGCGGCGGAAGCTGATGCGGCCTTCGAGCTGGCGGGCGATGCTGTCGGCCACCAGGCGGGCGTCGAGCTCAGGACGCTTGATCTCGAAGATGTTGATCTGCACGTCCTTGCCGGTGAGCTTCTTCAGCTCCTCGCGCAGCTTGTCCACCTCGGCGCCACCCTTGCCGATGATCACCCCCGGACGGGCGGTGTTGATCGTCACGGTGACCAGCTTCAGCGTGCGCTCGATCACGATCTTCGACACGCTGGCCTTCTTCAGGCGCGCCATCAGGTACTGGCGGATCTGCTCGTCCTCCACCAGCTTGTCGGTGTAGTTCTTACCGCCGAACCAGTTGCTGTCCCAGCCCTTGATGTAGCCCAGGCGCTGGCCGATCGGGTGTACTTTCTGTCCCATTTGCTCTTGTTCGGCTTACTTGGTGTCGACGATGAGGGTCACGTGGTTGCTGCGCTTGCGGATGCGGTAGGCACGGCCCTGGGGCGCGGGCAGCATGCGCTTCAGGCTGCGGGCCTCGTCCACCTGGATGCTCTTCACCACCAGGCCGACCTCGTCGGCGCGCTTGCCCTCGTTCTTGGCCTCCCAGTTGGCGATCGCGCTCAGCAGCAGTTTCTCCAGGTCGCGGCTGCTGTGGCGGGTGCTGAAGCGCAGGATGCCCAGCGCCTTGTCCACCTCCTGACCACGGATCAGATCGGCCACCTGCCGCATGCGGCGGGGAGAGGTGGGCACGTTGCGCAACGATGCCAGGGCAACGTTCTTGCGGGCCTCCTTGCGGGCTTCGGCCGCTATTCTCTTACGGGCTCCCATCGTTCCTTAGTTCTTCTTGTTACCGGAGTGGCCACGGAACACTCGCGTGGGGGCGAACTCGCCCAGTTTGTGGCCCACCATGTTCTCGGTCACGTAGACCGGAATGAACTTGTTGCCATTGTGCACCGCGATCGTCAGGCCCACGAAATCGGGGCTGATGGTGCTGGCGCGCGACCAGGTCTTGATCACGTTCTTCTTGCCGGAGGCCTGCGCCTCGACCACGCGCTTCTGCAGCTTGTAGTGGATGAACGGCGGTTTCTTGAGTGAACGGCTCATGGTCTATCAGGTTCAGGCGCCCTTCTTGGCGTTGATGCGTTCCAGGATGAACTTGTTCGTCGGGTTCTTCGGACGACGGGTCTTCTTGCCCTTCGCCAACAGGCCCTTGCGGCTGCGCGGGTGGCCACCCGAGGCACGGCCCTCGCCACCACCCATCGGGTGATCGACCGGGTTCATGGCCACGGCACGGGTGCGGGGGCGGCGGCCCAGCCAGCGGCTGCGACCGGCCTTGCCGCTCTTCTGCAGCATGTGCTCGCTGTTGCCCACGGTGCCCACGGTGGCCATGCAGGTCACCAGCACCATGCGCAGTTCGCCGCTCGGCATCTTCAGCGTGGCGTACTTGCCGTCACGCGCGCTCAGCTGAGCGAAGGTGCCGGCGCTGCGCGCGATAGCACCGCCCTTGCCGGGCTGCAGTTCGATGTTGTGCACCACGGTGCCCAAGGGGATCTCGCTCAGCGGAAGGGTGTTGCCCACTTCGGGGGCCACGCCGGACTTGCCGCTCAGCAGTTGCTGGCCCACTTTCAGGCCGTTGGGGGCCAGGATGTAGCGCTTCTCACCATCGGCGTAGTAGAGCAGGGCGATGCGGGCACTGCGGTTCGGATCGTACTCGATCGTCTTCACCGTGGCGGGGATGCCGTACTTGTCGCGCTTCAGGTCGATGACACGGTAGCGCTGTTTGTGACCACCGCCGATGTAGCGCATGGTCATCTTGCCTTGGTTGTTGCGGCCACCGCTCTTGGTGGTACCGCGGGTCAGCGAGCGCTCGGGCACACGGGTGGTGACACCTTCGAAGTCGGTGATCACCCGGTGACGGGTGCCGGGGGTGACCGGGTTCAGTTTTCGTACGCCCATGGCTTAGATGCTGCTATAGAGGTCGATGGCCTCGCCGCTCTTCACCGTCACGATCGCCTTCTTGTAGCTCTGCGTGCGGCCTTTGAGGATCAGGCTCTTGGTATAACGGGTGCGTTCCTTGCCGCGGCAGATCATGGTGCGTACGCCAGTCACGGTGACGCCGTACTCCTTCTCCACCGCCTGCTTGATCTGGACCTTGTTGCTGGTCTTGGCGACGACGAAGCCATAGCGGCCTTCCTTCTCGCCTTGCGCCGTCATCTTCTCGGTGACGATCGGTCGAATGATGATCTGGGCCATGGCTTACTTGGTCAATGTGGCCTCCAGAGGGGCGATCGCGTCCTTCACGATCAGCACTCCGTTGGCGTTCATGATGTCATAGGTGTTCACTTCGCTGGCCACCACCACACGGGTGTTGGGGATGTTGCGGGCGCTCAGCAGAACGTTCTCGTCCTTCGAGGGCACCAGCAACAGGCTCTTCCGACCGCCCAGCTCGAAGGCCTTGAGCATCTCGGCATAGGCGCTGGTCTTCGGTGCGGTCAGGGCCACGGCGTCCACCACCTTGATGGCCCCGTCCTTGGCCTTGTAGGTGAGGGCACTGCGACGGGCCAGGTCCTTCACCTTCTTGTTCAGTTTGAAGTGGTAGTCGCGGGGCTTGGGGCCGAACACACGCGCACCACCCTTGAACAGCGGGTTCTTGATGGAGCCCTTCCGGCTGCCACCGGTGCCCTTCTGGCGGTGCAGCTTCTTGGTGCTGCCGCTCACTTCGCTCTTCTCAAGCGTCTTGGCCGTGCCTTGGCGCTTGTTGGCCAGGTGCTGCTTCACGTCCAGCCAGATGGCGTGGTCGTTGGGCTGCTCGATGGCGAACACCGCATCGCTCAGCTTGGCCTTCTTGCCGGTGGACTTGCCGTCCGTGCCGTAGATCTCGAGTTCCATCTTACTTCCAGATGATCACGTAGCTGCCCTTGGGACCGGGAACGGTACCACGCAACAGCAACAGGTTCTTGCTCGCGTCCACTTTCACCACCTTCAGGTTCTCGGTGGTCACCTTGTTGCCACCGGTGCGGCCGGCCATGCGCAGGCCCTTGAACACCCGGCTGGGGTAGCTGCTGCCGCCCAGCGAACCGGGGGCGCGGCTACGGTCGTGCTGACCGTGGGTGGCCTCGCCCACACCGCTGAAACCGTGGCGCTTCACCACACCCTGGAAGCCTTTGCCCTTGCTCCTGCCGGTCACCGTCACGTAGCTGCCTTCCTCGAAGAGGTCGACACCCACGGTGGCGCCCAGCGTCAGCTCCTGCTCGAATTCCTTGAACTCGTGGGCCATCGCCTTGGGGGTGGTGCCCGCTTTCTTGTAGTGCCCTTTCAAGGCCGCGGGCGTGTTCTTCTCACGGCGTTCACCGTAGGCCAACTGCACGGCATCGTAGCCGTCCTTCTCCTTGGTCTTCAGTTGGCTCACCACGTTGGGCTCCGCCTCGATCACGGTGCAGGCCACCAGGCTCCCGTCCGTATCGAACAGGCTGGTCATGCCGATCTTTTTTCCGATCAATCCGCTCATGGCTGTGTGGTGCTATCGGTCAGACTTTGATCTCCACGTCCACGCCGCTCGGGAGCTCGAGCTTCATGAGGGCATCGATCGTCTTGGACGACGAACTGTAGATGTCCATCATGCGTTTGTAGCTGCACAGTTGGAACTGTTCTCGTGCTTTCTTGTTCACGTGCGGGGAGCGGAGCACCGTGAAAATGCGCTTGTGCGTGGGCAGGGGGATGGGACCGCTCACGACAGCGCCCGTGCTCTTCACCGTCTTCACGATCTTCTCGGCGCTCTTGTCGACGAGATTGTGATCGTAGGACCGCAGCTTGATGCGGATCTTCTGGGTCATCGCTTGGCGTGTGTGTTATGCTGATACTTTGCCACGCACCTTGGCCAACACGGCCTCGGTGATGTTGTTGGGTGCCTGCTCGTAGTGGCTGAACTCCATGGTGCTGCTGGCGCGGCCCGAGCTGAGGGTACGCAGCGAGGTCACGTAGCCGAACATCTCGCTCAGGGGCACCAGACCGCGGATGGCCTTGGCACCGGCGCGGTCCTCCATGCCCTGGATCTGGCCGCGACGGCGGTTGAGGTCGCCCACGATGTCGCCCATGTTCTCCTCGGGGGTGGTCACCTCGATCTTCATGATGGGCTCCAGGAGCACCGGCTTGCACTTGGGCAGCGCGGCACGGAAGGCCGACTTGGCGCAGATCTCGAAGCTCAGCGCGTCGGAGTCCACGTTGTGGAACGAGCCGTCGTACAGCGTCACCTTCAGGCTCTCCACGGGATAGCCCGCCAGCACACCGTTCTTGAGGCTGGCTTCGAAGCCCTTCTGCACGGCCGGGATGAATTCCTTCGGAATGACCCCGCCCTTGATCTCGTCGATGAACTCCAAGCCGGTCTTCTCCGGATCGGTCTGGGGCTCGATGCGCACGTGGATGTCGGCGAACTTGCCTCGACCACCCGTCTGCTTCTTGTACACCTCGCGGTGCTCGGTGCTGGTGGTGATGGCCTCCTTGTACTTCACCTGAGGCGCACCTTGGTTGAGCTCCACCTTGAACTCGCGCTTGAGGCGGTCCACGATGATCTCCAGGTGCAGTTCGCCCATGCCGCTGATCACGGTCTGGCCGGTCTCCTCATCGGTGGCCACCTTGAAGGTGGGGTCCTCCTCGGCCAGCTTGGCCAGGGCGTTGCCCATCTTATCCAGGTCGGCCTGGGTCTTGGGCTCCACGGCGATGCCGATCACGGGCTCGGGGAAGCTCATGCTTTCCAGCACGATCGGGTTGTTCTCGTCGCAGAGGGTATCCCCGGTGCGGATGTCCTTGAAGCCCACAGCGGCCCCGATGTCACCGGCTTCGATGACCTCCACGGGGTTCTGCTTGTTGGAGTGCATCTGGAAGATGCGGCTGATGCGCTCCTTGTTGCCGGTGCGCATGTTCTTCACGTAGCTGCCGGCGGGAACGGAACCGCTGTAGCAGCGGAAGAAGGCCAGACGGCCCACGTAGGGGTCGGTGGCGATCTTGAAGGCCAGGGCGGCCATGGGCTCGTCCACGCTGGGTTTGCGGGTGATCTCCTCGCCGGTGTCGGGGTTGGTCCCCTTCACAGCCTCGATGTCCACCGGGCTGGGCAGGTAGGCCATCACGGCGTCGAGCATGGTCTGCACACCCTTGTTCTTGAAGGAGCTGCCGCAGAGCACCGGGGTCACGCTCATGTTGATCGTGGCCTTGCGGAGCGCGCTCATGATGTCGGCCTCGGTGAGCGAGTCGGGATCGCTGAAGAACTTCTCCATCAAGGTGTCGTCGCTCTCGGCCACGGCCTCGATGAGTTTCGCACGCCACTCCTCCACCGTGCTCTTCAGGTCCTCGGGAATGGGAACCTCGTTCCAGGTCATACCCTGGTCGTGTTCGTTCCACACCATGCCGCGGTTGTTCACCAGGTCCACCACGCCCTTGAAATCCGCCTCGGCACCGATGGGCACCTGCAGGGGGATCGGGTTGGCGCCAAGGCGCTCGCGGATCTGCTTCACCACGTTGAAGAAGTCCGCACCGCTGCGGTCCATCTTGTTCACGAAGCCGATGCGGGGCACCTTGTACTTGTTGGCCTGGCGCCACACGGTCTCGCTCTGGGGCTCCACCCCGCCCACGGCGCAGAACAGCGCCACGGCACCGTCGAGCACGCGCAGACTACGCTCCACCTCCACGGTGAAGTCCACGTGGCCCGGGGTGTCGATCAGGTTGATGCGATAGTTGTCGCCACGGTATTTCCACGTGGTGGTGGTGGCGGCGCTGGTGATGGTGATCCCGCGCTCCTGCTCCTGCTCCATCCAGTCCATGGTGGCGGCACCATCGTGCACCTCGCCGATCTTGTGGGTAAGACCGGTGTAGTACAGGATGCGCTCGGACGTGGTGGTCTTGCCGGCATCGATGTGCGCCATGATGCCGATGTTGCGCGTGAATCTGAGGTCCCTCTTGGCCATGTTGTCGTGCTCTACCCGTCGGTTTATCAGAAGCGGAAGTGGCTGAACGCCTTGTTGGCCTCGGCCATCTTGTGCACTTCCTCCTTTTTCTTGAAGGCCCCGCCCTCTTCCTTGCTGGCGGCGAGGATCTCGTTGGCCAGTTTCATTGCCATGCTGCGTTCGTTACGACCGCGGGCATAGCCGATGAGCCATTTCATCGCCAGGCTACGCTTGCGCTCCTCGCGCACGGCCTGGGGGATCTGGAAGTTCGCACCACCCACGCGGCGGCTGCGTACCTCCACCTGCGGGGTCACGTTCTGCAGGGCCTTGCGGAAGACCTCCAGACCGTCCTCACCGCTCTTGTCGGAAACGATGTCGATGGCATTGTAGAAGATATCGAACGACTTGCTCTTCTTGCCGTCGTACATCAGGTTGTTCACGAACTTGGTCACCTGCACATCGCCGAACTTGGGGTCGGGCAGGATCGTGTGCTTTACCGCTTTCTTGCGCATGGTCTATTGAACCTTACCGTGAACGCTTATTTCTTCTTGGCAGGCGCCGCACCGGCTTTCGGGCGCTTGGTGCCGTACTTGCTGCGACGCTGGTTGCGGCCTTCCACACCCGAGGTGTCCAACACGCCACGTACGATGTGGTACTTCACACCGGGCAGGTCCTTCACACGCCCCCCGCGCACCAGCACGATGCTGTGCTCTTGGAGGTTGTGACCTTCGCCACCGATGTAAGCGATCACCTCGTAACCGTTCACCAAACGCACTTTGGCCACCTTGCGAAGGGCCGAGTTCGGCTTCTTCGGGGTGGTGGTGTACACCTTGGTGCATACACCACGGCGCTGGGGGCAGCGGGTCAGAGCGACCGACTTGCTCTTGTACTCAGGGTTCTCGCGACCCTTGCGGATGAGCTGTTGGATGGTTGGCATGAGCTCCTTTTCGTCTTGTCTTTCAGGCGCTTCCGCACTTTCGTGGCGAAAAACGGGCTGCAAAGGTAGGCGAAACGGGTTTCCCACCGATCCCTGTTGATGGAAAAACCACGCACCACGCGGCAAGGAAGCGGGTCCCCGAAGCCTGACCGCCTCTTTACAAACACCGTATATCCATATGGATCAATGACTTAAGCAAGTCCCCTTCGGCCACCGGAAGACGCTACTGCTCCGTGTAACATGGGCTCATCCAACGTGCCTGAAGATAGTCACTGATCGACAATATGGTATCATATGATACTATCTTTGGCCAGATCGATGACCTACACCTTCTACACGCTCCACAGCCGGATGCTGAACCTGCTGGCGTCGATCCACCACCGCCTGGGCGAAGTGCAGGCGCGGCACCTGCAGCAACCGCCCCCCGAACTGGAGCGGGCCTACCACGTGAGCGCAGTGCACGCCACTCTGGCCATTGAAGGGGGTCAACTGGCCCCCCTGCCCGTGGCCGAGCTGGTGAGTAAGCCCGCCACCGGCGGCAAGCCCGAGGCACTGGAGGCCGTGAACACCCACCGCGCCCACGACCTGCTACCCGGCTTGGACCCCTTCCTCGCCCTGGACTTCAGGCATGCGCATGGCGTGATGATGCACGGCCTGGCCTTGGACGCTGGTCAGTACCGCACCGGCCCCATGGACGTACTCTATGGCGACCCCCCTCCCCTCCGCACCGCCCCGGCCGACAACATCCCCACCCAGGTTGAGGAGTTGCTGCACTTCGTGGAGAACGACGAGAACCCCGCGATCATCACCAGTTGCGTGCTCCACTTCGGGTTGATCTACCTGCGCCCCTTCACCGCCGGCAACGGGCGCATGGCGCGGCTGTGGCAGCGCCGCGTATTGATGGAGCAATGGCCGGTGTTCGCCTTCCTGCCGGTGGAGGCCTTCATCCTGCGTACCCAGGCCGCCTACCATGCGGCGCTCGAATACGCCGACCGCCGGGAGGATTGCGGCAACTTCATCATCTACATGATGGAGCGGATCGACGAGGCCCTGGCCGAGGTGCTCACCACCCGCAACCCCGTACTGCAGGGCCCGGACCGCATGACCTTGTTCCTGCGGCAGGCCCCGCCACGGGCCTTCAGCCGCAAGGACTACCTGAACTTCTACCCCGAACTGAGCACCGCCAGCGCGAGCCGCGACCTTGCACGGGCGGTTGCCGAGGGCTTGGTGCAGATGGCCGGAACGAAGCGGCAGGCCCGGTACGAGAGGCGGCGGTAGACAAACCTTCGCACGCTATATATTAGCGCCGTATCCAACCCTCACGAGCCATGAGGATCGCATCCAACTCTTTCCTAGCCCTCATCGCATCGGGCGCTGTTTTTGCCGCATGCCGTAAGGAACCTTCTCCACCAGCTTTATCTGGTAACGCTGATCACGTGCCCGGAATAGTCAAAGCGGGCGATGGAAGTGATTGCCGGGAAGGTGTAAGGATAGTTTGCGGCATGTTGTATTTCAATAGTGCAGCACAGTACCAAGAGGTTTACGACTGTCTGGAGGCTGCGTACGATGCCCACATCGATGCATTCGAAGCACAATGGGGGCACCTTTCCGAGGATGACTACAATGACATGGCCGATTTGCTTGGCTTCGTTGACGAGTAAGCCTTGATCAATTTTGAAACGAGCATGGGAGTAGTCTCCTACCGGTCTTGGTTCGATGGGCTTCTACAGACATGGATGGACGGATATGGGGACCCTGAGTTGTTCCCACATCAAAACTTGTTCGGGAGTCCCGTTGCAGGCGCATTACATAATCAGCATGGCGCTGTTATGATCGCGGGGCGGATTCACTTGGTTGACCCTTTAGGCAGGCGGTGGGAATTCTGTTCGTGCCAAGAGTACCAAGCATACTTAGCCAATCCTTCTGCTTACGAGAATATCGAGGAGGATGACTGTGTTGAAAAGCCCAAGACCACATATCAAGGCTATGGGGTCACATGCAGGGATCATTGGAAGAATTGTTGGTGGGAGGACATCGGCAACAGCCGAAAGGTTAATCAGACCCTGAGCTTTTACTATGGCCCCCCTGCCAACATCGGCTGGACAGAAGCCATGGCTGAAATGCGGGCGTTCAAAAAAGTTTGGGGGAAGTGGCGGCTTCGCCGTATAAAGATGAGGGTGCTGGTACATGGACAGGACAGATTGCCTACCTGTGCAATCAGAGGGCCATTTGACCGCCACAAGGGCTTTAGATGGTGCCGACGCATCTATCGCATTCATGGATGGCAGACCCACCGAACCTTTGTCGACAACGAGGTAAAGGGCCAATACTGGTACACCTCTTGGAGCAATTTCCACAGCCGCCAACTCCAGCATACCTACAACGGCTGCTATTGACCGTCATGTCATGAGGTTCCAACCATGCTGTCCCGCTTGGCCGGGAAGCGTCGTGATTGGACTTACCATGTGGAGCTTGGGGTTGGCCGCCTATGTGCAGGGGACTTGGACTCCCAAACATGGTCTTGGTGTGAGTATATCGACCGTATGGCAATTGCCCGCCATGGTCTCCAGCCATGATGGTTCCGATGCGGTCGTGTCGGTGTCGAACTGGCCGATGGGTTGGAGAGGCGAGGTGATGTACCACGTGGGCATCAGCGAACGAAGCAGAGCCGGAGTGCGCTTGGGACTATCCCACGTACCGTTCGACTTTGTGTGGCGTGGCGACCAGCAACCATTGGGAACATTCGGTAATCCGGGCGGAAAAGCGGTTGGACTTCCTATGACAGGCTGGGAGGCTGCCGCACTATCCGGCGAGGTCCAAACCGCTGTGTGCAAGCGGGGAAATTGGTTGTTAACGGGAACAGCAGGCGCAGGCATCGCTTTCGGCTCGGGCACCTCCTCCTTTGCTTGGCGCGTTGACCGGCCCGATGGAGCATTGCCCGAAATGTTCCGGGTGGCGGCGGAGTTCAATGCCCGGAGGTCCGCCATGCCGTTCCTGCGTACATCGGTCGCGGTGGAGAGGATTTTGAAGGGCCAGAACAGATTGGTCATGGGCATCGGCGGTACATGGGGCTTGTCCTCCCGCGCACTTGAGGGCACCTATCATGTGCATTCCAGCGCACAGGGGATCCAACAAGGAGTCTTCTCATCCGCCATGTCCACGCTCGACTGGCACATGGGGTATGTGTTCACTTGGGGCTACCCGAAAGTGCCGAAGCGATGGCGTGGATGAAGCAACCATGGATTCCCGGGGAGCATTGGGCGTGGTGCCGGATACTTACTGCCGGGCTGCTGGCATCGTTCTCGGCATGCCTTCCGGCCCAGTCCGATGATATTGTCGGCCACTTTCGCGTGTTCTCCATCGGCGCGGTCCAGCGACCTGTCGGGTTGGATATTGACGGGGTGTCCTCGCGGCATCGTGGGCGGCACCTGTTCCTTGGCGTGGCCTACCAACGTCCGGTCTCCGACACCTACCGGATCGGGGCCGGAGCGGGGCTGTCATGGGGCACCTATGGTGTCGAACTGAAAGGACAGTATTCGGACAGCACGGGTACTTATCTGGCCTCGGATGAGCAATGGAGCCGCATGGTATGGTACCCTTTCGAACGCGGCTTCACGGGACCCCGCGCTTGGCGTACCGACCCTTTCCAGCTTTGGGGGGAGGTGGTTCGCGTGTTCCATCGGACCGGCAAGGGTTCGTGGTGGGAACTGTCTGCCGTGTGCGGTGCAGCAAGTCCGTTGGGGGCCGTACTCACCATATCTGCCGCATCACCTCCTCTTCAACCCGGAGACATGGAGCCGGTCCAAGCGTGGAGCACATTGGGGGACCAATGGCATGTGATGCTGGGTTTCGGAGTGGACCGCATTGTCCGGCTGAAGAACAATGACAGGCTGCTGCTGGGCTTGGACTGGCGCTCCAGCTTAGGCCGGTATTTCGAACAGGGCGTGGTGGTGTTTCCCATGACAAACAGCGCCGCATATATGCAACGTCAAACGTCCTTCATGTGGTTCGGGATCCGGGCCGGGTACGATTTCACATGGGGAGGCGGTCGGAAGCCCGGATGGACGAGAGAGATGGAAGACCGGGGCTTGCCACCACAGTTGCCCCATAGGCAGATCGGGCTGCCCGTGCCCCCATCTTATCAGTAGGGCAGCTTTGCTCTCTATCGGAATGCTCCGTTCCTAATATTCACGCGTAGCCACAAGCACGTTCTTGTCGTGCTATGGACAGATAGGGGCATTCACCGTCCCGGAGTGTACACGCAGCTATTGGCGCTGCCGGAGCAGAAGTGAGCAACGGCCGCGAAGGGCGTTTATGCCGTTCCGCGTGGGCCGAACGCGCATACCCCTCCCAACGATGGGGCGGCCATTCCCCGATCCCGCTCATGCGGCCACACCCGGCGGCCCGTGGGTGCGCCCTTCACAAGTCCCTGATTGTCAAGCGGCAGCCATGCTGTTCCGGCTGTCGGCATCGGCGATCGTATGGCGTGGTGGGATGTTTGAAGTGCTTCGGTCAAAACCCGATACGACCATGAACACCTTCCTGAAACCGATGCGCAATGCCGCGATGCTCGGCATGATGGCGCTGCTCTTCACGCAGTGCTCCTCACCCGGCAACACCGATGAAATGGAGGCCAGGGCGGCCGCTGAAGCGGAAGCCGACCGGATCCGTGAGGAGATCCGCGCCGAACGCGATGCCTTCAGCCGCGACCTCGAGGCCAAACGCGCCGAACTGGACCGCCGCCTTGCCGAACTGGACGCGGAACTGGCCGATACCAAGCTGAACAAGGAGCTGCGCGAGGCGAAGGAGGCCACCCGCGCCGAAGTGGCCGAGCAGAAGAGCGCCGTTGAAAAGGCATGGAACGATGTGACCAACGCCACCGAGGAAACGTGGAGGGACGTGAAGGACGGCGTGAGCAAGGCCGCCACCGACGTGGGCGACTGGTTCACGCGCCAAGCCGACAAAGTGGACGAGGCCACGAAGGCCGACGCCGATAAGGACGGAAAGTAATCCCGACCACCTGACAGTTACCTGGGAACGGGTGGCCCGATGGCCACCCGTTCTGCTTTCCAGGTCGCGTAGCGGCGGCTGGCAGCGAAATGCTCGATCCCGACCGATCTTTCCGCTCCACACGATTGTTGTTCCCCATCCCTTTGCGCCGCACCAAGGTCATGCTCATCTGGGTCCTTGCGATCATCGTTCTGCTCGGGATCGCCCTGCTCATTTTCCTGCAACAACCCGTGTTCGGCCAAGTGGCCGACGGTGAACGCTTGGCGCGGATCCAACGTTCACCCCACTTCCGTGATGGTGCGTTCAGGAACCAGCATCCCACCCCACAACTTACGGAGGGCGCCACCATGCCCGGCCTGTTGTGGTCCTTCCTCTTCCGCGCTGCCGAGCGTCGCGTTCCCGTGGACACGCTCCCCACGCAGAAGCACGACCTCAAAGCCTTGCCGCCCGAAGCTGACCTGCTGGTCTGGTTCGGCCATTCGTCCTACCTCTTGCGCATAGACGGGCGCACCATCCTCGTGGACCCCGTGCTCAGCGGACGTGCGGCGCCCCTGCCGGGCTTCGGCAAGGCATTCCCCGGGACCGACCGCTATAGCGTGGACGACCTTCCTGACATCGACCTACTGCTGATCACCCACGACCACTATGACCACCTGGACCATCCGGTGGTGACGGCCCTGCGCCCGAAAGTGAGACAAGTTGTGTGCGGTCTTGGCGTGGGCGCCCACTTGGAGCGGTGGGGTTACCCTGCTGGCATGGTGCACGAGACCGATTGGTATGAAACGGTGTCCTTGGCCGATGGCCTCGTGCTGCATAGCGTTCCCGCCCGGCACTTCTCAGGACGCGGGTTCACACGCAACAAGACCCTGTGGGGGGCCTATGTGGTCGACTCCGGAGGCCGACGCTTCTTCATCGGCGGTGACAGCGGGTATGACACCCACTTCGCCGAGGCCGGAAAGCACCACGGCCCGTTCGAGTTGGCGATCCTGGAGTGCGGGCAGTACGATACGCGCTGGCGATACATTCATATGCTGCCCGAAGAAGTGGTCACCGCCGCCCAAGAGCTAGACGCAAAACGCCTTTTCCCGGTGCACAATTCCAAGCTCCCCCTGGCCGACCACGCTTGGGATGATCCATTGATCAAGGTGTCAGAGCACGCTGAGAAGGCCGGCCTGCCACTGCTCACCCCTATGATCGGCGAGGTGGTACGCCTTGATGACACCACCCGCCACAACACCCGGTGGTGGGAAGGCCTGCGGTAGAACGGCACGGCCCGCCCCTCGCCCACCTCGGTAACTTCGCCACGTGAGCAAGACGATCGACCCCGCCCGCACCCGCATCGACCTGAGCTT